>Ga0209191_1000202_pt1 | contig 48457 bp, 65 predicted proteins | sample S_130626_EF_Meta_FD_187320 | JGI IMG/M metagenome (GOLD analysis project Ga0209191, IMG submission 187320) | Freshwater microbial communities from Lake Simoncouche, Canada to study carbon cycling - S_130626_EF_MetaG (SPAdes) (version 2) | ecosystem: Environmental > Aquatic > Freshwater > Lake ...
ACTTAAAAGATATCTATCCATTAAATTTTTCCCTTAAAAAAGAAACGGCAAGACCACCTAAAAGACCAAAAACCAATGGAGCAATAATTAATTCAATCACTTATTTTTCCTTTCAATCAGTACAATGACAAGAAACAGTATCATCAAAATCTGGAAACATTGGAAGTTGCATTCTAGATTGTTTCATTACATTTTCATAGCTTGGTCGATCTTTTCGGAATGTATGCTGCCTAGCTACAGCACTACCAATCATTTTTTTCTCTTGTTCGATCCACCAATCCAAAGCTTCGGGAGTTTCTTTTGCAACCAAATCCAATCGATATCGAGACTTCAAAAAACAACCCTGACAATTGCCTTGATGTTGAGGAATATCTAAATCAAAAGATTGTTTACCCCAGAAACTCATAACATCTGGCAATGTATGTCGAGCATCAAACATAGGTGTTAACGCTGGATTTCTCCTAGTGTTTTTTTTTATGTTTGCCACCCTTCTTGGCTCATCGTATCGCAATCCAATAAGTTGATTATGCTTATGAAAAAGTTTGCCGTAAACATCTTTCATATATCGATCCAGCAATCTTATTTTTAATTCGACTGTGCAAAACCTGGCAACAGGATTAGGAAGATACTGTCGCTCATCAATAAGAATCCCAAATGGTTCTCCGTTTCTTGAAGCATCTTTATGATTAGTTATTTTGTATCTTGGGTCTAATTTTCTACCAACATATTCCAACCAAACTATATCTATCTTCCATTCTTCAGAACACTTTTGAACAAAATCCAAAGTCTTTGGATGTTCCAAACCTGTGTTACAAAAAACAACTTTAATATGCTCTGGAAGCACACCTTCATGTGCCTCCAGAACTTTAGCCAACATGAATCCAGATGTCCTACCACCGCTAAAAGAAATTACAGATGGATCTTTCAAAAAATACTTGTTATCCATTTGATTCAGCATTAGAAACACCTTCCATTTCTCTTCTCATGTTAATCTGCTCTAAGACAGCTTCCTTAACCTTTTCATCAATCAACTGTCTTTCTTTAGCTTTCTCTTCTCTCTTTAACGCAACAGCAATTCTTTTTTCTTTTGCTGTTATTTTTCTTGTTTCCCTTCGCATCATCTTAGCTAATACGGAAGACATGGGTACGAGAAAATGACTCTTGCTTTTTTTATGAAACTTCTCCAGTTCAACTGGATCGATTTCAATTCCAACAAGCTTGATCGCATCCATAAGAGGCTTTTGATCACTCATATCAATCACCCCACGGAATTCATTTCGGTAGAAATAATGAGCAATCAATCCAGCTTTAACACCCATAACCAACTGGGCTTCTGGGCTAGTCAAATACAATTCATCCCCGATATATACTGGCATAACTATTCCCCTTTCTTTCTAACTAATTCTTCTGCAATTTCCAAAAGTTTAGAACTATTTGCGGATTGGAATTTTAGTATAGGATACAAACTCATAAGTATAACAATTCGCTCATTTAACTTCTGAGTCCATCTCCAACCACTTGCCTCAATTCCATTGACTGTCACACTCACACCATCATAGATAGCCTGTTCACATCCTTTGGATGCCATCAACCCAGGAAACAAACCATCTACAATTTCTGCAACCTCTTCAAGAAGTTCAGCAATACGCTTTTTATTAAGCTCGTAAGGCTCGTTACTGTCAACCTTCCTGACAGACTTAGACCATTCGCAGCAAGCCATACAAGCAGCGAAATTAATGTAGGAATCTGGCTTGCGTTTAGCTACTTCGGAATCTTCCCAAAGCACCGATAAATTAGCCAAAGCTTCGGAGGCAGCAGCAAACATCTCGTCAGGCATTATTTCAAGACCTGTAAGTTCCCTTGCAATAAAGCAAGCTCTTCTAGCACAGGTTTGAACTGCTGCAACTTTCGATATTTTTGCCATTTTGTTATCCTCTGGGCTTCCATTCCCCAAATCTTTATTAACGGACATTATACCCTTTCCTTTCAGTTTTTGGTAAGCTCAATTGCCACATAAGAATCATCGTCATTTTTAAGCTTTTGGCCTAGTTTAATAGTGATGGATTTAACACAATCAGTATCATCACCAAGCAAATACCCGCAATGTTGAAGCTGATCTAATATCGGCTTAATGCGGTTATCCAGATCAGATTTTCTCCAATTTTTTCCAGGGTACACCATAATTAGTACATCGACTGGAAACAAACAGGCTTCTATCTTATTTCGATCATCGACATGATGAAGGTTTTCTTCACGCCATTGGCGATACTTTTCACTAAGGATAACCCTGCCTTTAAAATTCCTCCAACAGGCGTTAGCTGATGGAGGAAGGGTAAACAATATAGGATCTACTGGCATATTATCTCCATGACCAAGCGGGTGCAGTAATCTTTGGCACAATGCCATAATACTCAGGCACGAATACACCAGTCTGATGGGCAGCGAGGTACTTACGAATCGCTTCAAAAACTTGGTTCTCTGCCCGATCCAAATCACTCGAATCAAACTGGCAGATCATGCAAGAAGGATACTCATTTTTATCAACGATGATATGGTAAACATCGTTAATTGGGATGTGCATTGATCTCAGGCAGAATCGATACAAAGCCATCTGGCGAAGGTATCCGTTAAATACACATTCCTTTGCCCAATCCATTGGATCATAAGAACCAACTGTTTTTAGATCAACAAGAAGTCCACGCTCTGGGCAATACATATCAGGAATAAATTTGATTTGCAATGGTTGCCCATCAAATTCAATCGTTGTCAGGATTTCGCTTTCACGAATAATTGATGGCGAATTAAAATACTGTGATGCAGAATTTTCTGCAATTGCAGCAATCATTTTATTAGCTTGCTCGACATCATCATGGGTTATGATTTCAACCCCATCTGCTAAAGATGTTTTGAAGTTATCCCAAGTCTCTTTACCAATCTTAGTCCTTTTATCGCAGACAGGAGCAACCGCAAAGCGTTCACTAACTGTAGCTGGTTCAAGCAACATTGCATGAACTAAAGATCCAAGGATCATTGCTGGAGAAGGATCACGAACCACAACCTTGTCTATATAAGTCTTCTTATACAGAACAGGTGATTTTCTAAACAATTCGAGGCGGGAGTGAGACACATATTCGATAGGAAACATTAGATTGCTCTTTCTTTAAAAAATTTCTCAAGGATATCCAGAACTTGACCATTCATAGTTCTGTTTTGGCTAAGTGCCAAGTAATTTAGCTGCTCTTTTAAATCAGAATTAGGTCGAAAAACTACCGTGAGTTTTTGCCTGTCTTTCTTAGACCCGTGTTTTTTTGGCATTTTCCTTCTCCTTTATTAGTGATGCTTGATAAGCATTCCATTCAGCATCATATTTCCAAGGCTTTTCAAAATAATAAATCAAATTGCCAACACCTCCAGCACCATCCCATTGACCTTCTTCCTTTAGCCAACGAGCTAGAGCGAGAAGATTATCGTGGATTGCGTACCACATAAAACACCCCTTTCAAAAGGTTAAAGTTTCCAACATTGTTATCCTATCACAAATATTATTAATTACCATAGATTCTTTTATTTTCTTTTATTTTCTGTTTTTTTCTGTTTTTGGTTTGACTTTTAATTTAACGGATCGTAGGATAGACGATGTGGTGGGAGTGGAACTGAGTTTGGAGTTGGCACGATGCCTAAGAAGCAGAAACATAAATTGCTATCCTATGACGAAGCTGCAAGCTTTTGTCCACATCCCCCTGGAAGCACAGAAAAAATAATTGTCTTGGAAGCTAGATTGTATTACGGAATTGATCTTTATCACTCAGGTGATAATACGATCCCAATAATTCCAAGAGACAAAAAAAATGCTGCCAAGGCAGAAACCGAATCTTGTTCAGATGGTGAGATACATCTGGATGATGATGATTACTAGCGGTGGTCATATGGGTAAGCTTGTTGTGAACCCTAAAAAGACATTGGTTCTTACCGAGGCCAATTAGTAACACACACCGCTAGTTATTTTTTACTTTTTTTTAGAAAGGGGAATGTCATGGAAGATGAAATTACCATGATTGATCGAGAGTTGATGAAGATAGTTGCTCCGAGTTTTTCGCCACCATGCAATCTTAATGACGATGCATCTGTGGAACCGCTAACCATAACAGGTGTTGTTAACGCTGATGAGCAACTTTTAAAGTTTCTTTTGTTTAACGGCATTAGCACCCATGCTATTGGCCAAAATAAGATGATGAGCATTATTTCAATAGATGATATTACATCAGGAAGAGGGTCATATTCTGACACTATTCTAAAGGTGCGAATGAAAATGGGCGATTTAAACACAGTTGTTTCTATTGAATTATCAAATGAGCAGCTTGAAGAAATTGTAAGGATTGGACTACGCACCCAATTTGGTGCAAATGTTGAATCAGTCAAAGTGATATCGTTGTATCACGGACTCAAAAAGTATGAGCTTGAAGTTACTTTTAAAGGAAGGGGTTAACATGAAGATTGGGAAGCCTGTTGGTTTTGGCCAGCTTAACAAACCGAAAGCAGTTGTTTTCGGGGCTGAAGGTTCGGGTAAATCTACGATGGGCAGTAAGCTTACAAAAGCTTTGTTTATCGATGTCGAGGGTGGCATCTCAGGCATAGACATTGATTGCGTGGCAATCAAAACATGGGCAGAATTTGTAGCTACGGTCAAAGAGATCGTAACATCTCCAGACTTTGCTTATGAAAACATTGTCATCGATTCTCTTACTGCTTTGGAAAGATTGTTGCATCAGCACATCTGCCAAACCTCTGGAGCATCATCAATCGTGCTAGCTTGCGGTGGGTATGGTAAAGGCTTAGTAGAGTCTGTTACTCAGATGTCTCTACTGATTAATAGCTTAAATGCTAAGAAGGATTTAGGTGTTTACTTCTTGTGTCACAGTACTGTTAAATCAGTTAATGATCCAACAAGAGGTGAATACGCTAGCTTCGGAGTTCGGGCTGATAAAGCCATGTCTGAATGGGTTACTTCTTGGGCTGATCTAATTGGATTTATTGAAATCGACCTAATGGTGGGTGACGATGGTAAACCGATTATTAAGAAAGATGGTAATGAGGTTCGCAGAACCATTACTGTTACACCAAGGGGCGGGTTAACTGCGAAATCACGGATTCCAGGCGTAACTGGAACCATGACTGTTGATAGTTTTGTTACTAAGATCAATGAAATTTTCAAGAAAGGGAAGTAGTTATGAGCTTATCAGATGACTTTGAAATCTTTGGGGTTGATGAAGCGAAAGAACTTCAGAAATCCGATATCCTCCCCGCTGGGGAATATCCAGTAACAATCACTAGGGCTGAAGTCCGCACCAAAGATGACAAGAAATGGTTGTCTCTTGGTTGTCAGATCGATGCTCCGCATGATATGCAGGGGCGATTTAAAACCTTTACCTTGTACATCAAGGATGGTCATCCTAACCCACAGGTTTGCAATATTCATGCAAAACTCAGGCAGAGTCTTGATGCTGCCTTGGGCCTTGATCGGATGACCCTGACCAATATCATTGGTCAGTCCTGTGTAGTTAAAATCAAGAATAGCGAAAAAAACGGAAATACATATGAAAATGTAGAAAAGTTTTTGAAAGCTATCTAATCTTTGCTCATGTTGCATCTGGAAGCAACCGATAAGAAAGGTAAGGAGGTGCAGCATGAGCAGACTTTTAATTTTGTTAGTGTGTTTTTTGGTTGGATGCCAAGGAACTAGAAATTCGATTGAAACAGGATTGTCAACACAGTTGATGTCTGACAGTCCTGTGATCGAAAAAATGGATGTAAGTTTAAAATTTAAAAGGGAGTGGTAGACATGGAAGTTATTGCCAATATTTTTGAGTTGCGAGCAGCGGTTACGAATGCCTTTGGTGAAAAAAGTTTTATTGAAACTTTGGAACGCAGGGGAATGTATCGCTCACGAATTGCAAGCGTTGTAGACACAGACTGGTCTACTGAAGATGGTCAATTAATAGCACATCATTGGACAGTTGACCCAGAACCTATTGTTGAAAAATTCAATTTCCCGCCCAGTTGGTCTAATAAAGAATCTTGGAAAAACACCTTTGAGTCTGATTACCCAGAATGTTTAGAAGATGCTCTTGATATAGCTCTTTGGACTCCAAGAACCCCATCTAGGTTGATTATCGAGGATGATAATGGCATTCGGGTTCTTAAATCAATTGAGACAGATCCTGTTCAGCGGGTGGAAGAACGAAAAATCAAACCTGTCAGCTTCCCGATTAAGAGGAAGAAATTTGTAGACAATTCCCCAACTCTATTTGGAGCTTAACATGAGTGACGAACCTTTATTTGATCCAGAAGAAACCAAACCGATTCCCGCTGGAACTTACTCTGCTCGCATCATGCGAGCGGAGATTAAGACCAGCAGGGCGGGAAACAAGTACCTTGCTTGCGATATGCAAATCATTCAAGGATCACAGCAGGGCAGAGCATTAGATGCAAACTTTCACATCTTTTCGACTGACACAAAGTTCAGAGCAGACTCAAGAAGGAAGCTAGCTCGACTGGCTTCCTCATGCGGTATTACTACTGTGATGAAACCCGAAGAACTTGTAGACAAACCTTTTCTAGTCGAAATAGGCGAAACCACCGATAACTATGGGGCAACGAATTTGATTCTTGGTTATTCCAAGTTAGGGAGAAGTTAATGAATGCAATTAAAGAAAGAATTACATCGATAAGTGGAATCCCTTTAGAACATATACAATCGGTATTAAAAATAGATCCAAGTAGCCCATCGGGTTTATCTTGGTTACCTAGAAATAAAAAAAGTAATGCACAAAAAGATAGTAAATGTGGGTATGTTAGCATTGATAAAAAAAGTGGATACAAAACTTTGAAGGTATCTGTTGTAGTTAATAAAAAAATAATTACTATGAGATGCAGTAGAATAATATTACTTTTAGCTAACAGTTATCTTACGATAGGAAAACGAATTGATCATATAGATGGAAATTCTTTAAATAATAATTTAGAAAACTTAAGAGAGGTTACTATTTTTCAAAATGGACACAACAGCAAAATTTCAAAAAATAATAAATCGGGTTACAAGGGAATTAGTTGGAATAAAAAAAGCAAGAAATGGAGAGTGCAAATAGCTGCAAATGGTAAATATCATTATTTTGGCCTTTATGAAAATAAAGAAGATGCAATTAAGGTTGCTATAGAAGCAAGAAAAAAACTTCATGGTGAATTTGGGAGAGATAAATAATGTTAAGAAAATACCAACAAGATGCCGTGGATTCTCTGTTCCAGTTTCAAAATGATCGCCCTGGGCATTCATCTGTAATAGTAATCCCAACTGGTGGCGGGAAAACGAGAGTGATGGCTGAAATAATCAGACGATCATTCGAGGCGAACCCAAATTGCAGGGGAATGATTCTTAGCCATGTAAAAGAATTGCTTGAGCAATCATCAAAAACTTGTACACACTATGCAACTACTACTGGCCTACCTGTTGAGTCAATCGGGGTTTACTCCGCTGCATTAAAACGAAGGGAAGTAAAACCTTTAACGATTGCAGGGATTCAAAGTGTGTACAGAAAGGGTGCTGACTTTGGTTATCTGGATTTTATTATGATTGATGAATGTCATCTGATTTCCCAGAACAAAGAAACCATGTATCGAAAGTTTCTGTCTCAGGCAAAGATTTCAAACTCTAGAGTTAAAGTGGTTGGCTTAACTGCAACCCCATATCGACTTCAGAGCGGAATTATATTTGGACACAAAGAAAAGACTTTTGATAATTGCTGCTACGCAATCGGGGTGCGAGATTTGATTGATGAAGGTTTTCTTTCACCATTAGTTACGATGGGTACAAGTGATTCTCCTGACCTAAAGAATGTTAGAATAAGAGCGGGTGAATACTTTTCAAAGGATCTTGATGCGATTCTTGAAAATGCTGATCTTGTTCAATCCAGCGTTAAAGAAGCAATCGCAAAAACATCTGAAAGGAAATCTGTATTAGTGTTTGCTTCATCGATTAAACACGCTGAAATGATTCTTAATGAATTAAAGAAGCAGGGGCAAAGTTGCAGTTTAATCACAGGCGAAACACATCCGTATATTAGGGATTTTACGATTGCAAAATTTCGTTCAAAATTCAAGGAAGACCGAATCAAATGGCTTGTGAATGTAGCTGTTCTCACCACAGGTTTTGATGCCCCAATGATTGATTGCGTTGTGGTGATGAGGCCAACGATGTCAAAGGGTCTTTGGTATCAGATGGTTGGCAGGGGATTTCGCCTTGCTCCAGATAAAGAGAACTGCTTAATTCTTGATTTCGGTGACAATGCTCTTAGGCATGGTTGTATCGATCAGATTGTAGTTGATGCCCAAGGCATAGAACTTCCAGCAGCTAAAGTAAAGCGTTGCCCTTCATGTAATCTCATACACAGGATTGGCAATATCATTTGCCCTTCTTGCGGATACTTTAAGCCAAAGGAAGAAGAATCTTTATTCCCAGAAAAACTTTCTGCGAGTCAAACTAATGGCGAAATCCTTGCGGGAAGACAACCCAAGCAGTATGAGATTGTTGCTACTGGATATACGATTTATCGTAAAACTCCAGCATCAGATCCTTGTATACTCGAAACACACGAAACGCTTGAAGGGAAGCTAATCAGATGCTATCACTCATTGAAACATGGATTAGAATTTATAGTTTGGAAATGGCTTAAGTCTATTGGTGCAAAAGGTTTACCAGACAAGCATTGGAATATGAATAAAGAAGGCTTGCAATCTCAAGAGTGGTTGGATACGATCCCGAAACCAATTGCTATTAAAGCACACATAAATGAAAAGGGGTACTATCACATCGATAGTTATTCCTTTCAGAGTAATCGAGTAATAAGTGGGGAGATGGCGAAAGGGTGAAACCACCTCCCCTGTGCTGGGAGGAAGCAGACCCAGCATCATTATCTTAACTAATTTAACAACAAAATCAAAGGAATAGGTGTGCCTTGGAAGAAATAAAAAAACAGGCTTTGCGTGTTCGTGGACAGGGTTTATCGGTGTTCTCTACAAAGGTAGATAAAACCCCAGTAATTAAGCGAACTAACCGCATAGTTGAGCTTAGAGCTAACCCACTATCAGACCTTGAAATTGAGATAGATTTCAGCCATGCAAATGTAGCAGGGATCGCCATCAACTGTGGCCCAGTTGTGGGTAAAAATAAGGACTTGGAATGCCTTGATATCGACTGTCCAAAGGTAGCACTTGACTTTCTTCCTGACTTGGAAGCATCAAGCAAAGAACTACACGATAAGCTTTGTGGATGCGTGGAAACAACCCCATCTGAAGGTTTGCACATTTTCTACTACTTGCCATTAGGTAAATCAAAATGCCGTGAATTGGCGGTAATGTCTACAGAAAATGGCAAGAGATGGCTAGCCGAAGCTAAAGCTAAAGGATCGACTAAAAAGATTGCTCCACCATTGATTGAAACAAGGGGTGCGGGTGGATATGTGGTTGGATTCTATTCTCAGGCAGTCTCAAAAATTGATGGATTAGTTAAGCCATATAAAATGATTCATGGTGATGTGGCAACTATTCCAACCCTGACTGCGGATGAGCATGAATTTCTAATGTCATTTGCCCAATCTTACGATCAAAAAGCAGCAAAGAGGTTCATCGAGTTAAATAAAGAACCTTACCAGTACAAAGAAATAGGAAAGAAAACTGCGTTAGATCAATGGAGAGCGGAAACTTCATGGCCCGAAATTCTTCCAGATTCCTATCGGGTTGTTGAAGTCAGGCATGATTACTTTTTAGTTTGGCATCCCGATTCGTCAGGAAGAGAACCTAACGCAATTGCAGGGTGCAAAAATGGTGGCATGGATCGCTATTGGAATTTTAGTCCATTAGACTGGAGATTGAGTCCAAACATACCGCTAACCAAAGATTATGTTTACTGCATGAGTAGAGGTTGGCAGCCTGGAAGTAGAGAGTGGAAAACATTTTACGCACAGGTGTTTGCAAAGTATTCAATAGACAAAATTGAAGACGAACCTGTGAATGAATCGAGGTGGGATTTCCTTGAAACAACAAAGTCAGGTAAAGTTAAACAAATTAGAACTGTAGACATTGTGCCTGACGATGCCATTTCTTTTCCAGGCTGGATCGACACATACATTGACTACTGTATGCGAAACGCACTATATCCAGAGAAGAGAATCGCTGCTGCATCTGCATTAGGTATGTTCTCCGCTTTAGTGGGAAGATCCATCATGGGGCCAAATGAACTAAAGCTTAACCTATACATTGTTGTTCTTGGTTTGACAGCTTCGGGCAAAGATTTTCCACGAAAATTGAACGCTAGAATATGTATGGAAATTGACAACGCTAGCCTCTTGATGACGAAGGTAGGTTCAAGAGAAGGTCTTGAAGAAAAGGTAATTCAAGGCCCAAAATTTTTGATGGCTGATGAAGGTGCATTTGATCTTGAGAAAGCTAAATCGGGTGACACAAGGTTCAATGATGTTATGGGAACAATGCTAGAACTGTTTACATCTAACTACATTAAGAGGCGAGCTAAAGCGGGTGATGCGGATTCAGAAAATTTTATTCGCTATCCATTCCTTTCCATTATGACTTCATCGACCCCCGAAGAGTATTTCAAAGCTTTATCGCCTAAGATGCTTCGGTCAGGTTTTTACAATAGATTGTTGATTCTACAATCTGCAATTCGAGGCAGAATGAATCTTCGGGGTATGTCAGTATCAGAACCTATTCCAGAATATTTGGTAGAGGTTGCTGCACGATTGATTGCCATGAATGAGAATCTTGTTCCTGGGGTTATCAAAGAATTTATGCAAGATACTAAGCTTGATGCACTTGGAAATGCACCACTAAACCAGATTGAAAAGGATTCAAAGGTTCTTTTACTTGATGAAGATGCGTTGGAATTCTTTCAAACTCAAGTATGGGAAAATGATGATTTGTATTCCAAGTATCAGAAGAACAGCGAAGAAGAAAAAGCTTCTTCATGTGCTAGACTTCCTGAGTTGGCCTTGAAAATAGCTTGCCTGTGGGAATTAAGCCAAGACATAAACGCTGACACAATTTCTCTAGCTGGAGTTACTTCTGGATTTAGATTCGTGCGTGAAGTGAATAAGAGACAGACCGCAAATACAGTTATGGTATCTGATACTAAGTTTGGTGAAATCACGGACAAGCTACTAAACATGATCAAGGATTCACTAAACGAAATCGAACCAGATGTGTATGGTGTAAAAATGATTGATGCTAAGAGGCATCTTAGGAAGATCGTACACAGCGGGCAATCGGTTGACGATGCAATTCGATACCTTCAAGATTGCGGTGAGATTTCAATCAGAAAAAGCAGGGATAAAAATGGTGCTGGATCAATGTACATCGTTATAAATGACCAATCACCTTCTCGATCCCAATCCGAGGGATCGACATCAGAGCTAGGTTAAACGCATCTGCAAGGTCAGGAGAGTGCTTGAGTCGTCTTTTCATCATGTCCTTAGATTCAACCACTCTTCTTCCGTTTGTATCCACAATGTATACTGGTGTGCGTAACTCTTCCATCATTCTTTCACGCATATGCAACGGAAGATGCCCGATAGATACTTTACCCTCCATAGCAAGTTCTGCTGCCTCAAACCAAAGAGCGGATCTCATGTTCGGGAACTCCCGCCACCTTGGTGCTTCACCAGATGAATTAATGCCGTAAAACATATAATCACCCTTGTTATCGACCACACCACCACCAACACCACCCTCATCAATAAGCACAGGGATCTTGTATTGCGATTGCCTTGGGTTCTCATATTTTTGGCAATACTCTTTAATCTTTTCCGAGAACTCTTTCGTAGACAATCCACGGTACTCCTTTGCATCTATGATGCAACATCCATGCCTGACAACCAAACAGGATCTATCGTCACCGAACCTTGCAGGGTCAGCACCGATTTGAACCACCCAATCTTTGTTAAGCTGAATCGGATCAAGGATCTGTTTAAGTGCCAACGCACCCCATACCGAGTTGATAGCTTTACTAGGGTATCTTCCAAGAACTTGAATGTCAAAAAGCGGATCTTCAACCATGTAGTTTTTATCATTGAAGGTAAAGAACCCTGGTTCCAACTCTTCGCCTTCTCTAGCGGATCTACATTCGTTTTTAATGCGGTTCTCTACATACTCATAGTTAATAGCACCTGGAACAAGATCGGCCTTAAAAGCCACATTAGGATGGTCTAAAGCAGATAGGTGAAACACTTTCCAGTCAGGTGAATTCTCAGCAAAATAAGCAGGGGATGAGGCATCGTATGGATTGAAAATACAGAACCATAAACAGTTTTCTTTGCTTGCTGAAAGCATCGACTCTGCTCTTTCCCAGAATGTGGGTTCAATACCAGATGCTTCGTCAAACAGGATGCACAAACCACCAGCGGAATGTCTACCTTGGAAAGCATCAGCTTTTTGAGCGGTTAAACCTTGAATGTAATGCGAGGGATTCTTTTCAAGACGATTAGCCTTGGGCATCCAGTTTGGATCTCTTGGTCTAACCCTGCGTAGTTCTTTGAACACACCATCTTTGATCTGCTGGGCAACAGGTGCTGAAATCAAAACTTCGGATGGAGTAAAGTGATCGTGAAACCATGAAGCAATAACAGCACACAAAAAAGTTTTGCCTTGATTGTGTGCGGATCTAACTAGAACTTTTCTTGCACCATTGGCAACCGAATCAAATATTTCCATCTGCTGGGGGGTCAGGGATATTCCGAGGTATTCGCAATACTCCCCTGGGTTTTTCGGTATCACTATAGTCTTCTGCTTCTCCCGATTCACCCTCTTGACCTCTTGGATTTCCGAGAGTTTCCCCTGCAATACTGGACTCGATAAGACCCTTTGCCATTTCTTTTGCAAGTTGTTTGTTGAGGAGTTTTTGGAGTTCTTGCTCATCATCTCGTTCCTTATTATTGCGTTCAATTATCCATTGCATGGCTCGCCAGTCTTCACTCCCATGTTCATGGATAACCTGTTGCATGGCAATGGTTGCCTGTGCTTTGGCTTTGACCATCTCCTTCTTGTGCCAAGGTTCAAGATCCCTTCTAGAGATGCCAAAAGCTTTCATTGCTAGTTTAAAGTCGATCCCACGCTGGATATTTTCCAGCATTTCATAGAAACTATCGGAGTCGATCATGATTTTGGAAACTCCTTGCCCCCTGGGAATTCAACATTTTCGGGTGTTTCTGGGTCGATCAACATTCTCATAAGCTCAAGTGTCTCAGAGATATAGATCAAACTCGCTGCTATTGACTGAGAAGGTTTTCCTTTTTCATAGGCAGCAATGGCTTCTACCATCCAGTCTGCCCCAGCTTTATTTAACATATTGCATCCTTTCTAAAACAAGGTAAAATAGGTAACAGTATTCTAGCAAAAAGCAAGAGGAATTTCGATGGCAGATTTAGTAGGAGCTATAGAAAAACTGAAGAAACTTTTAGAAGACCGAGCCAAGCGGGTTGGCAGGGCTACGAATACTAGTCCAGCACCTGATCCAGATATTACCGCTACTAGCCAGTCAATAATATATAAACCGCCATCTGCTTGGATGAAGTCTCTTGAATACTTCCCTATGGCAAAGGCTCAGTCAGGTTCGGTTGTAATGAGGGCTAGAGGCCCAAATATCGGTTATATTTACCCAAGGGTAGGTAAGGCCACTTTTAATAAATGGGTGGCAAATAACTGGAGAGGTGGCTTCATATACTGGTATGGATCGCCTAGCCTAAAGGACTACTCAATCATTGCTAGAAAAGCTCGACCATTCAGAAGAGGCGGGTCAGGTAGACTTGGAATTGTAGCAGTAAGAAACAGGAAAGTTCGAGGAACGATGTATAACTCCATACCAAAAAATGTAAGGGATAGGGGTAGAGCTTCTGCAAGAATTTCTAAGAAAAACAACTGGAGGTTATAATGTACTTAAATCCATACTATCGACACATTCAAGAAATGAAACGATTCTATGTCGAATCCATTACCAAGGAAGACATGGCTATCGTAAAGAGTTGCCTAGTAAGAAAAATTCGGGGTGGCAACATGAAAGCGGTAGAACTGTTTATGAAGTTCACCGAGTGGCAGAAAGAACTGGATGCTGCTAGTGATGCTAGACATGAACTTCAAACCATCATGGGTTCACCTACGGACGGGTTGATGAAATCGCTTCGCCCTGGTTCAATAAATATTTCTGTTGAAAAGCTTGAAGATAAGAAACAGGCTTGATATATTAACATTGTCCGAATGGAGCTAGGGCTTGTTTTCACAATTTCCTGAGACTCATCTCAACCGAAGTAGAATTGTGTCAGGTTGAGAGGTTTCATTCGGACATCTTAAATAGGTTCAGGCTCAACAATATTTAAAGTAAAAACTACTGATGCTTCTGATGTAGTTCCTTCTGGAATATAACCAGAATTAAAACTAAAAACCACCAGATGATTCACCTTAATATTTACTGATCCATAAACAGTACCTGTGAATCTGTTTCCACCTTTTTGCTGATAACCATTAATCAACATAGATGCTGTTGCTTCGGTTTTCTTGAAATCAGAAACCTTGTATTTATAATAAAGAATTCCATTTCTTTCCGCTCTAAAATCCATGTATTTAGTTGTGCCGTCACTAAGCATAGTAACTTGCAATGGTGGAGTTTCTTTAACCCCATTACCAGTATAAGTTCCAGTATAATCACCTGTTCCTGTTTGGTCTAAAAAAGTAAAGCCATACGGAAATGTTGGGGCTGGAGTTGGGGGCGGGGTTGGTGGAGGGGTTAAAGAATTTCCAATTGTATCTACCATTATCGCTGGTATAAGTTGATCTGGATCAAAATCAACAAAAAAACTTTCTCCAGAAGCTAATTCTTTTACTTCCGTGTAATCATAATATCCAATCAATCTATCATTGATGGTATGATTGTAAATTATCAAGTATCTAAAAGGCCCAAAAAACTGACCTTCTGGGCAAGTGAAATCAAGGTTTTTTAAAAACAATGTGTATACACCTTCTGATTCCTTGTATTTTGTTTTTTCTAAAACATAACCACCATCTGGATATGAAAGACTACCAAAAAGTTCTGGAAAGTCCGTACTGTTCCAATTTGTTTTATTCATGGGGAGTGGCAAATATATCTGTTCGATAGGGTCGTACTCTCCAGCAGATAAAGCCATTTTTAAAACATCCACATTTAATAGATGCTGTCCAGCTTCAAAATCTGTTGCAAAGCAAGGAAACGGAATTAATGTTGCCATAAACAATACCCTTTATTATTCGCCAGAATAGTCAGAACATTTCCAACATAATTGAACTTTTTCGTCATTTCCAGATTGCCTACAGGTTTTATAAATTTTACATTCGTGAAGGACACTTCCACCGCACCCGCACGAAGCAACTTCTTCTAAAGCCATACCTAAACTTACGCATGGCTTGTTCTTTACTTGGAAAATCCTTTTCACCATTTCTCTAGCTTTATTCATAGACTCTTCTGTTGCCGAACTTTCTTTACTATTGTTTTCAATAAGTTTTGTTTTAAATTCTTCTGGCGTTTCAGAATATGCTGAATCTTGAATAGGATTCACTTGGCAATCTTCTACTGTTGCAGTTGGGAATTCCATTCCATAAAATTGAAATACTGGATCTCCAGCAAGAAGTCCAGTAAAGTCCGCTTGCATTATAAAAGGACTTGTGTATTTTAAAACGGTTAATGACCCTATGACCCAAGGCCCAGCAGTTATTCCAAAGACTCTAACAGCAACACAAATTGAACCTATCCCGATTGTTTTTAAAATTATTTCGTATTTACCCATACCAGAAACACCAATTTGACCACATTGAATTCTTTGTATTTTGTTAAAAGGCAATTCATTAGGACAACCAACATTTAATAATTCATTTGGAAATTCTCTATGAGGAAACATTTGAATCCCATCATAATAATAACAACCGCAATTATCATTTTGACCGCAATTTTCACCATTAACACCTAATTGGGAAACTCTAGGCAACCAAGATGTTTTATCTTTTGGAGTTGCTAAAGCAACTAGACAAGAATATTCACGAATAAAACCTCCCCTTCTTGATCTTAAATTGCATTTTGGTGATGCTTCTTGATATGCTAAAGAACAACCAAAATGATAGCTAATAAGAGCAACTTCTGCCATTACATATTTAACTTCACCACCACATTCATTATCGTTAAATGATGTTGCTACTAATGGTGATCTAAAATTTCTTCCATATTCTCCATCAGATCCAGTAATTTCTGTTAATTCAAAACCTACAGAATTGCACCCAACATACTGCAAACTTCCTGGCATTAATCTTGAAGTAGAAACACTTAGGTTAAGATTGCCAGAAGGCAATGCTGCCATTACTGCCTCCATTTTTAATCTATATCCAGCGGGTTCACCTAGATTATCAACCCCCTGAGAAGTAGTATGACTAGCTGTTCCTGTCCATACATTATTCATTACGCTGTCTTCATTGTAATCAGAAGGACATCCTATAAGAATCATAAAGAAGTTGGGTGCATATAATCTCGTTCCAACCAATTGATTGTTGCAATCCTCCCTATAGGTGTAAAATGTAACCACACCAGAAATGTAAGGTTGTTTTAAATAACAAACTAATGAGCAGTTTACATCAAAACTTTTAGATTCAACAGCATCAGGATCGCATAAGCTATATCCTATTTTTGCAACATGAGTTTTGTGTAAATTAGCTGTGCCACCTATAACATATGCCATTACGCACCAACCATTATTTTTAGATTGCTTAAAGTAAGATTCACGATTTTTACTGTATCATCACCATCATTTAATTGAGATGGTCTAACCTTAAGGTTCAAAGGCATTGAGAGATTTCCACTACTGTAACCATTCTTCATAAAAAAAGTTGTGAAGTAATTTAGTTCTGGATCGTTTACAATGCCTGGGTAAATCTGTTTGTTTTGCATATACCATCTTATTCTTCCTACTCTTGGGCTTAAAATATTTTTTCCAGTAAGAAATATATTTGCTTCTAACCCGAATGTTTGTTTTAGAGGATCCACATTATCGATCAAGCCGTTATATTCTGGCAAATCTCTAAATGGCAATTTTAATGCCATTTCCCCAAAAAACAGAACAAAAGAAAACCCATCAAATTCACCAATCATTTTTTCTTTAAGATCAAAAACTCTAATCGGATTTACAAATGGCAAAAAGTTTAGTTGGGTTGTATCAGCGGTAGACCTATCAACTTTTCCTTTTCCACCTTCATAATTTATTTCTGTGTAATATGGTTCTGGAACATTTTTGTTTGAGTACATCCAGCCAGCGGGTTTTCTAACTGTTTCAGAATCTTCTGGGCTATAAGGATAAACACCCACGAATTCAAAGGGATCAGTCATGGTTGTTCCAAATACATCAGATGTACCAGCATCTAAAAAGTTGTATGACAACCTACCGTTTTTTAATTTAGATATGGGCTTTATCTTATGCTTTGACAGAGGGATTACTGTAAAGGTGTTTTTAAACTTTGGCCCATAAAATTCGTAAGAAAATGGGGGAGGATCACCACCAAAAAAAACACTTCTTGTTCCCCATGCGTTTATGTCGGCAATATCAAAATAGTAGTTTTCAAAGAATGTGTTTTGAGTGTATCTTTCATTGTAAGAAAAACCAGTCAAATGTTTATCATAGTCCGGTTCTGGAAGAAGTGCTGTGTTTTCTCTCCATTGCGAACCAGCTTGCAATTCTGTTACAGAACTATCTGTTTCATTAACAGCAATGTTAGTTACCGTGTTATCGAAAGTAATATATGCAGTCATGTCATCTAATGGCAAAAGCCTTCTAGCTGACCCGTAGCAATTTCCACTTATTTTTATGCCATATCCATGTTTCAAAATGATATTCCTGTGATGTCGATGTGAAAACTGCAAGGGTTATTTTCGTTAGAAGTCTGACTCATTGTAAAAGTTGTCGCACTACAGCTTAAATTAGTTGTTACCCCACCAGCATTAGGAGGAAGAGCAGCAAGAAACGCATATGATGCTTGTTGAGAATTTGTAGAATCTTCTGGAACTAAAGGATCGTAGATATATATTGCGTAAGGAACAGATGGCAAAGGGGATCTACTAGGGGCAACATAAAAAGCTTGTTGTTCACAATCTTTGTTGCTTCTAGTGAATACTACTGCTGTTGGTGTTATTGGATAATCTAAACATGGTTCGTTATCTGTTCCAATTTTGTACCATGTTCCATAAAATGCTTTAGGAAGTTTCCCTTTCCAATCACACATAAAGACCTTGTAATGCAAAGGAGGTGTATCACCAGTATTGTTATTTTGAGGGTTGTAGCAATTAAAATCTTCGCTCACTTCTTCTGCCATGATTATTACTCCGCTGCATAGGTTACTCTCAGAACATTTCCAACACATTGAACATTTGTTACAGATCCAGTAGGAGAACTTGCCCCAAGGAATTCGTAAAGTTCTCTTCCGTCAGATTTGTCAACGCCCCTTGATCTTGCAAGATATACTAAACCACCACCTGTGTAATTTCGCCTGTTAAACGAATCGTCTAAACTATAAGGAATAGCAATCATTTTAACACAAGTAAACCTTGTGTCATAATCAGCATATAATCCACCAACAACTTTTTCAAAGGTTTTTCCATTCCAACTAGCTTCATAAAATTCATGATAATTATGATATCCAGAAGAAGCAGCGTTTACATCTACCGATATTCTTGCATTTATGATTGCGTAAATAAAAGGAGTATTGCCCTCATTGCCAATTGAAATGCTACCAGATGCAGCATCAAAACCAACATTCATCCCAGAACCCTGTACTGGTTGTATACGCATAGCTACCTCTAAAAAAACAGGACACAGTTTTAATTGTGTCCTGTGGTTATCTATATATCTTAGCGAAGACTATCGACCACAGCAACTCGATCCACGAAGGCTAAAGCGAAGTTTGCCTCCACGAAAGACCTTTGTATCGATCTTTACTGTCTCGATCTTAATGGTTTTTTCAACCTTTTTTTCGATCTGTACTGCTGGTGCAGAACATTGACCATTCGCACATGAACTCTTGCGAATAGGCAGATCAATTACCATTCCAACCGCCAACACTAAACTAAACATAATGCTTCCTCCTAAAGAAAAAAAGTAACCAAGCACATTATATCGACCAGTCGATAGTTCGTGCAGGGTATCCATCAAAATTCGAGAAAGAAAACACTTCCTCTAAACAGATTCTATCCATATCTCTCGCTCGAATCCAGTAAGAACCTTTAGGTTCACCAAAATTTCCTGGTGGTGTTCCGTGAGCATTACCCCAAGAATTTTGAATCAAAAATATTAATCCAAATTCTGGATGAGTAGTAAAGCCCAAGCATGATTGCTGATGCCCCCATGTTTGATTTCTAGATGCTAATTGAATAGCAGGGGTTCCAGATGGTTTGATTTTAATATCGCTAAACCCCCACCATCCAGAAGCAATGGTGACAGGGTATCCATGAGACAAAGCCTGTTTAACCTCGTCACTATTTTTAAGCTTCGAGGTGCTTTGAACTTTGAATTTATTTGCTGAAGCATCAATGTCAATAGGTGGTTTGTCACCATTCGACCAAGCAGTTTCTGCTGATGCACCAAAAGTCCAAGAACCATCTTGTTCTTTAATCGGTTGCGGGTAACTAGGATCTAGTGGGGGGCAACCATCTTGGTTAAGAGATTCTGCCATAGAACTACCAAAAGAACCTTCTCCGATTCCATGCAGACCGCCTCTGATTCTAGATTGACCATAATTGTAAAGAATAAATGGAACCCTCCATTCTTCAAAAGTCTGCCTTTGAGTAACTATTTCAACTGCTTGTAATGTAGCCATCATAGCTAAAGCACCATGACCTACACATGATCCAGTTTTTTGATCCCAAGGAAAAAATTCGTAACCAGCAGCTTGATTAACCACCTTATACAAAAGTGATTCTTTCAAGTCTAATGGAGGCCCAGCGATTTGAAAAGGAATAAGCTTTGCATTGAACTTATCTTGAAGTTCTTTAGGTTGCAAAACAATTGGCAACCAACCAAACTTATTGCGTGGTATTGGTGTTTCTACTTGTACTGGTACTGCAACCTCTACTGGTTTTTTGGGTTCTTTAGGTCTTCTTCTTTCCCCAAAATTTAATGCTCCATCCATTATTTTAATTCCTTTGCTATTTGGTTAAATTCGTTAGTAAGAAGATCCCTGAGTTTTTGATCAAGCTTAAGCGTTCCATCTTTAGGAAGTCTTTGGTTCAATCTCTTGCCAATAACATCCCTGAGATTAGAAAGCTCATTTTCCATGAATTGCTTATTGATTGTTGCCTTGGCAGCTTTAAAAATATCTGTAAGAAATTCATAGTCGTTTTTCTGACATTCTTTTGCCAATTCATCGTAAAACATAGCCAACCACTTGACTTGGTCTTTGTCTTCTTTTGCTGCTGCTGCTTTGATATCACCATCAGGATTTACTGGTGGAGTAGGTGGAGCGGGAGCGGGTTCGTCACCGATCACAACAGATGTAAACGCTGGATCAGATGGGCCAGATTCGTTTCCAACATAAGCAAACAATCTGTACACACCTTGAGTTTGCGAAGTCACCACCAAGGTTTTAGAATCTTTCAAAAGATCCACAGGGAAAATGTTTAACCCTTTGTCAATCGAAACCCATTTTACAAACTTAGATTCTGTCTTTGCTGGAACGCTTATAAATGCCCCAGGTTGACCAGAAATCCTTGCTGGTAGCTCTATGGTGGGAACTTGAAGAAACAATAAAAACAAGATGTTTATCATGGTCGATTCCTTATTTTTTCAGCAATTACCTTACAGTCTAATAAACAAGTGTGGTTATATGACCGCCAATTTTTTAAATGGCCCAAAAGAAAATGGCAAACTCTACACAATGTTGCCATGTTTTTTCTGTCATATTCTCCTTCTGGATATCTTGAATATGGCATTAGATGATGCACTTGTAGTTTTTGGGGATCGTCTTCAAGGCAAGCTATACAGCAGGGGTTATCTGCAATATATTCATTCCTCTCTTTGCCCCAGTTCGATCCCCGATTATAAAAAAACGGAGATCAATAGCTTTAGTGCAGTCTTCAAAACGATTGCCCAAGGAATTATTCCAATCGTAACTGGGTTTCCGTGAAAATCGCCTTGAGGAATTGCTTGTTCAAGAATTGCTGCAAAATCTTCGAGGGAAACTTCAGTTTCTTGAAAGATTTGCTTATCGTCAGGAACAACCTGGTCAGCAGCATAACCAACAATGTTCCAAAGTGCATTGCAAAATTCTTTATTACCTACATCTGGACTCTTTCCACGGAGTCTGTTTACAACGAGCATCATGGCATCTGTAGGCATACTTTTTGGAAAATCGATCATTGCTTCACTTCCTTTTTTAAAGTCCTAGTATAATTCAAAACTTCAGTCAAAATTCTCAAGCTTTCCGCTTGAGCCTTGGCTACCTCGCCAATAGAGTTCTCCAACCTATCTATAAACAACATATGTCTTTGATGTAAGGGTAATAAGATATTACTTCCCAGCCATCCAAAACCTTTATAAGTTGTCCAAAGCATAAAAATCAGAAAACTTAAAGAAACCCCGAAACGCTCAAATATGTCGATGATATTAATTTCTGCGAACATCATTTGAATCGCCTCCAATAAATAAGCATTTTATCACCTAAGGCCCAAAATTGGAACAGCTTTTTGACCTTTTAAACAGAAATATAGATCGATGTTATAGTCATGTAAGTCATACCTGGATACCCGCTAGCAATGTTGAAAAATATTTCTAATGACTGGCCAGAAGAAATTCCTGTGGTTCCTGTTAAACTCATCCCATTGGAAGTAAGAACAGTACCTTCTATGTAACTTCCATTTAAACTTACATAAGCAATTGCCCCGCTTGACATCATGTCATAAAGACTAAAATTATAGTTAAGAGTTCCGCTAACAGATGCCTGATAAGTAATCATTAATGTATCGTTTACATAACCATTTAAAGGCAACATCATCGAGCCTTCACCAGTAACTGTATGACTACTACTAGTTTCTGAAATTTTAACTAAATTTGGTGTAGGAGTAGGAGTAGGTGTAGGAGTAGGAGTAGGGCTAGGTGTTGGTGTTGGAGTCGGAGTAGGAGTAGGTGTAGGTGTAGGTGTAGGAGTAGGGCTAGGAGTAGGAGTAGGAGTTGGTGTAGGAGTCGGTGTGGGTGTGGGTGTCGGGCTAGGGGATGGAGTGGGTGTAGGAGTGGGGGTAGGAGTAGGAGTAGGACTAGGAGTTGGAGTAGGTGTAGGAGTAGGACTTGGACTAGGGGTAGGTGTAGGTGCAACATTTTTTATATTTACCACTCTGTTTGTAAAATTAGTTACTGTCATGTTATGAAATCTCCGCACCGAATAAAGAAAATCCAACAGAACCAGCAGTAGATTGTACGGCAATGACATCTGTTGCAGAAAGAGTTATTCCTATTGTAAGAAAGATTGAATCAGATGCTGCAATCGGTGCATCATAAGCAATATACATTTCATCTGAAATCGATACACCCAACTTTTTTACAGCTATTCTAAAAGTTCTTGCTGATGCAGTTTGATTGCAAATAACTAAGGTAGAAACAATAGTGCTTGTTGCTGCTGGAACTGTATACAAGTTGGTCAAGCTTGATGGTGAAGGTATAACCTGACCTAAAACCTTATGGACTTGTGGCATTACATACCCCCGAATAAAAATGGATGAAATATGTCTTTTGCAAAGTTTGGAATTGCAACAGTTGTTGCTTCAGTTATCTGACCTTTAGAACTTACTGTCAAAACAGGAATTGCTGATACTGAACCATATTTTCCAGATACAACACCAGTATTTGCAATAGCCAGAGTTATTGTTCCAGAATCAGTTATAGGAGAATCATAAACCATAAGATCCGTAGAATCTATTGCTACCGAACTTACGCTTCCAATAATTCCACCAGTAAGAATTTGCAAAGGTGATGATGGTGTTCCATCTCCAGTAAGACTTGCATCGTGACTAACCGCTGTAAGATATATGTCAGACAAATCTGGAATATCATCAGAAACTAATTCACGAAAAGAAGGTTCACCAGTAGCATTTGTTTTACCACACAAAACCGTATTCTTTGCGACATTTTCAAAAGCTATGTCTATAACACCGCTGGAAACAATCGGACTTCCAGAAACAGAAAAAATAGAAGGTGCTGTAATTCCCAAAGAACTTGTTGAAGGAGTAGTGCTTTCATATCGGAACACAGCAACATATGTGTCATCTACAGTCACAACTTTAGACACAGGGTCTGAAGAAGTTACAACAACTTTTACATTGTCAACAGAAACCTTAAAAGGTTCTTCTTGAACAGTCACATTTGCAAAAATATCTGTTGGCATTTTGTTCTCGTTATTAAATTAATTCCACTTCTTCAACAGTTGTTGCCGATTCAACTGCTCTTCGTTTTGCTGCAAAATCTTCTGACAATTGTGATCTTTCTGCACCATATCTAAGAAGCAAAATAGTCATTTCAGATATGGTTTCAAAATTAACAACAGAATTATTCATGGCTATGATTGATGGTACAGAAAGGCCCATTACTGCTGCTTCTTTTGCTAATGAAAAAACACCTACTAAAAGAGCAACATCAGATGCAGTAATGCCAAGATTAAAACCTTGGCCCGAATCCCAGCCTGTTTTTTCTAGTGCTACCCACTCAGTATCGATTACTTTAAGCCGTTCAGTTTTCGCAATCTGCAAGGGATAATCAGCAATCGCAAGATCGACTAAAGCTAGCTGTTCTTCCGTAGGCTCAGATAGGTAATCGACCCTATAGGTTCCGTCTCCGTTGTCGGAGATTCCTTGAATTGGGGTGATTGAATTAATTTTTTCGTGAAGCTTACTAAGCATAAAGTTCCTTTAACATAAAAGCATACCGCCACCAAAAACATCCATAAATTGTGTAACACCAGAGGACTCTGTGCTTTGGATTGCTGTGAGATAATGAAAACCCGCATTGACCTGAGCATTTACGGTCATCGGTCTCCTTGAAAATCCAGCAAAACGGATATCGGAAGTTCCCATTCCGAAAGCTCCTATTGTTGAATCAACAGCGTAGTTGCAATTACCCGGTATATTAAGCGTATTTATTATTGCGAACTGCCCACTGGCCGTAAATGTCTCGCCATGAATACCCGTTATAAAGTACATTCTTATCACACCTATTCCATTATTCCACTCTCTAGTACCACCATTATAAGTGTGTGATCCAGAGTATATAATTTGAGACATCGACCTTAAAACTTTATTATTAAAGTTCCAAACCATTCTGTTTAAAAGGGAGTCTGTAAACTGAATTGAAGCGTTGCTTCTTACTGTTCCTATGTATCTTCGTGTGTTATTGATACTCTTAACATAAACTCCGTTTAATAAAGACAAATCATTAGCCCTAGTAGTGTCGTTAGTCCACGCAGCACCGTACTCTAGCGTAACTGTAGATCCACTTACATAGGCAAATATATCGTAATTTGCATTAGCTGATAGACCTGAAGTAGTTAATGATAATTGGGAAAAACTATAAGATCCCCAACTTGTTCCACTGTAGAGGCTAATAACATTTCCATTGTATGGCGTAAAGTAAAGAGTTGTTTTCGATGTCTGATCTGTAGTGGAAACAGGAACGCCACTTTCGAGCGTCAATCTCCCAGACGAAAATATTCCTTGTGTTTCCCAAGTTGGTGCTGATGTTCCGTTTGATCTTAAAAGTTGACCCGCTGTTCCCGCTGCAAGAAAACTTGTTGCACCAGATCCAGTATTGTAAGGAATTTGCCCTGCACCACCGCCAGCAAGATTAGTTGCAGTTGATGCTGTTCCAGTCAATGCTGCTGTAATTGTACCAGCGGAAAAATTTCCAGAAGCATCCCTTTGAACCACATAAGAAGCAGTATTTGCACTTGCTGCGTTAATACCAATCGTACCTGTTGAAGTTATCGTTCCACCAGTAATTGGTGATGTGGTTGCAATTGATGTTACTGTTCCAGAAGCCGAAGAAGTACCAGCACCTATTGCAGTTCTAAAGGTTGCAGCATCTAAAGCAGAAGCAGTATTATCAGCGTTAAATCTAGGAAATGTAATTGCAGTAGGATTAGTAAGAGTAAACAAGTTTGCACCAACAGTAGTTGCACCTAAACTTGTTCTTCCTGTTGCTGCTACAAGGTTAGTAGATCCACCATCCCATTGCAATCTTTGAGTGTATGCCGAATCCCAGTTTGTTTGAGAAGATGTTGTTGGGATTGAATAACCTGAAGTTAATGTTACTGCTAAAGTTCCTGTTGTGGTAACAGGTGTACCGCTTACCGATAACCCTGTTGGAACAGTCATTGCGACAGAAGTAACAGTTCCCATTGCTTTATAATCTGAAATAAGAACAGGGTTTTTACTGGAATCGCCTATCCATACTTTCTTATCGACAATATTTGCAGCTAGTTCGCCTTCTAAAAGCGAAACAGGGGAAGCAGAAGTTGTGCTGTTTCTTTTAATTCTTATGGTGTTTGTAGGAGTCGTATAGGTAAATAAAGTGTTAGCAACATTAGTTCCAATAGAAGTGGTAACTAAAACGCTTGCAGTACCTACAGTTCCAGAGGGTGTAGTAGCAGTAATAGTGGTTGAATTTACAACTGTTACGCTAGTTGCTGCAACACCCCCAATTGTAACACCTGTTGCTCCTGTTAAATTAGCACCTGTGATTGTTACGCTAGTTCCCCCTTTTGCTGTTCCAGTAGACGGAGAAACGCTAGACACAGTAGGAGGTGACGAACCTGTGTACTCAAACGCACCAATTGTGGGTGTAGATGCTGATCTTGCTGTACCTCTTTGATCTAGTCCACTCACAGGTGATGCGTTAGTTGCTGCTGCATTACCAGCACCAATCGCTGAACTCCCTGCGGGAATCGCCATTGTTAAAGTTGTGCCACCATTGTTAGCCAGCGAGCCAAGTGTGCCTAATGATGCAGCAGATACATCGCCAGACCAGTTGTAAGCACTACCCACAATGTTAGCCACTTTAGCCACTGGAATACTTGAACTGTTGTATCCACCTACATCTGCATAAACTCCAGTATTACCAGAAATAATTGAATTTTTAATTGTTAGTGAGCAATACTCACTATGATAAATTCCACCCCCAGCAGGGCGAAGACCAGAGGGGTCGGTTGCAGTATTACCAGAAATAGTGCTTGACAAAATAGCAGACGACACGGATCCGCCTGTGCTTATAGCCCCAGATTTAAGTCCAGTATTTCCATTAAATGTGCAGTTATAAATTGTAAAGGAAATATTACCGCTATAAGCCGTACCAGTGTTTCCAGAAAATGTGCAATTACCAACAGTTGCAGTGCTTGATCCAGTTGCCCAAATCCCACTACCACCTGACAATGCTGTATTAGATGCAAATGTGCAATTAGTTACTGAAAATTGGCCTCCAGAATAAATTGCTCCACCTACATTTGTTGCATAACATCCATTAAATGTGCAATTACTAACTGTGAGTGTAGATCCTGAGTTAAAAATACCAGCACCAATAGTTGCAGGATATGTTCCTGTTGCTCGACCATTAGCAATTGTTAATCCACTTATAGAAAAAGTTAAGCTAGCATTAAGATTAAACACCCTATAAAGATTATTTCCGCTAATAGTTAAAGAGCTTAATCCAGGCCCTGTGATCGTCATGCTTTTGGTAAGTGCTGGCAATGCTGATGCAAGTGTAATCGTACCTGTTAGTCCAGTAAAAGTAATCGTGTGACTACCAGTTAATGCGTTAAGGTCTGTAATCGCTTGTCTAAGCGTTCCAGCACCCGAATCGGCAGTAGAAGTTACATTGATCGTTGCCACTAAAATGTACCTCCGTTGATGTCAACTCCATCTAACGAAGTAGCTGATAAAACAGTAGTTCCATTAATCTTAAGTGCCTTCCCACTAGCTAAATTAAGATGCTCAGAAAAATCCCAAGAAGTTGTAGCAGAAGTATACAAAATCGTATGGTCAACAACTGACTTCAAAGTTATACCACCCTGATCGCAGGTGCTTTCGCTTGGTGTAGCAACCTTCCCAAGCTCAATGTTCTTATCTGAGACAGTTAAAGTAGTAGATGAAATTGTTGTTATGCTACCTTGAACTTCCAAAGTTCCAGTAACCGTAACATTTCCAGAAACTGTTCCACCAGATGTAGACAAATAACTGAGTGCTGGAATATCAGCAGCAACTAATGCACGAAAAGTTGGTGTTGATGCAGCACCAGTTGTTGGGCCTGACCATACATAATTTGCAGTTTGCGTTGCTAATGAAAGAGCAAGCGTACCGCTCGTTGTAACAGGAGATCCAGAAACAGAAAGAATTGAAGTCGGAACTGTTGCTGCAACCGAAGTTACTGTTCCTGTTCCGTATGCAGTAGTGTCTAATGACCATGTATTTGCAGCGGTCTTTTTAAGAAGTCCAGTAGTTCCAGCAATTGCAGCGATAGCATCAAGATCAGCATCCCAAGCTTGTACATTAGTTCCGATTGCTAAACCTAAAGCGGTTCTTGCATCTGAAGCATTTGCACTACCTGTACCACCCCTATTAACAGGCAATTCAAATCCACTAGGGAAAGTAACAGAAGTATTTGTAAAACTTACTGTGCTAGAAAATGTTTTTGCACCAGAAATAGTTTGTGTAGTTCCAAGTGTTACAAATCCACCTGTTCCAGCAATCGCAGTAATAGAAGAAGCAACACCAGATCCAGCATCACCATAACCATAGTAAAGCGTATTGTCATTTTCGTTATACAATAGCTCCCCATTGTATGCGGTTATACCGCTTACACCCGCTGCACCTGACGAACTTCTGCGTTTGATTCTAATCGTATTAGCCATTTAAAAACTCCTAAAAAGAACCGCCATCGACCATGTTTTGGTTAACAAATTTACTCGTTCCTAATGACCATTTGATAATATCGTCATTAGCTACGCTCGTAATAGCCACATCTGAAAGGCCAGCTAGGGTTCCAGAACCACTAGTTCCATTTGCTGCTGCTGTAACTCTTCCCCTGCTATCTACAGTTATATTTGCTGCCGTATAACTTCCAGAAGTAACACCAGTCGTAGAAAGACTTAAATCAATTGTTCCTGAGTCAGTTATAGGGGAACCAGAAACTTCTAAATCTTCGTTATCTGATGTCACCGCAACATAAGTGACTCTTTCAAATGCTCCAGAAGTTGTTTCGTATCTAAAAACAGCAACAGCATTTTCTTTAGTAACAACAACTCTAGAAACAGGATCACTAGCAGTTACAGCAATTCTTGATTGATTTACCGAAACCTTAAATGGATCTTCTTGGACAACAACTTTTGCGAAAATCGGTGATGGCATAATTGCTCCTATTATGCTGGCCTAGTTACTTCTGGACTAACCCTAAAAGAACCTTGAACTAAACGAATAACCTCGACTCCTGTTTGTATCTCAAGATCGTATTTATAAGAACCAACAGGCAATGCTGCCGTATCTGCTGCCGTAATTGCCAATGTAAGCGTATTGTCTACAAGGGTTATGCCACTATTTTCGGTTGTCAATTCGAGGACAACTGTAGCAGATTCAACTGAAGGTCTTGCTTGCATTCTTGCTGTGCTTCCCGAATAATCTGGAAGAGAATCATCAGAATTAACAACCGAAATAATTCTTCGGAAAGTTGCACCCTGCTCACAGATCATGTCGTAAGTTCCAGCTAGCATATCGACTCCTTACTGTTGTGATTCTAGTGCCATTCTATACGGTTTTCCGTTAAACATCAATTCAAAAGGGTACGAACCATAGATAGGTTTTTTCTTTAAATTATTAGGGGTTACTGGCGTTGTAACATCAGCGGAAACAACAGGATAATACCTCTTATTTACCTGTGTTTGAGCCAAATTGTGACCAGCATTTATATAACTTAGATTATTTGGATTAATTACACCTTGGGGTTTATGAACACCAGCAACATTTGGGTATAAATAACCATTAGTTGCATAAGAATAAACAGGTATGTAAAGGAAATTAAAAGTTATATCTGTGTACAAAACTTCGTTTATTTTTGGAAGATCCTTTACTTTATCAAGCGAATAATCAAAAATCTCAAACTGGTTTTTGCATTTCTGGGTATTAGTAAATCCAGTAAAAAGAAGTTCTCCTGGAGCATAACCAAAAAACCAGTTTTGATTAACTCTACCTAAAGCTTGAAATATATTAGTTGATTCGTCTTTATTAGGATCAACAAAAGCATAAGGAACTATATTCCATACCATTTTTAAAACAACTTTTGGAATCAATGTTTTTCCAAAAAACCCTGGTATTGATTGCTTTTGAACTTCAGCAACATCTGATTCAAAAGTAAAAGCACCACCCTTCATTGTTAAAAATTCAGCAGATGTTTCAGTTGTATATGTGACAAATCTCATATATTCACGATAAGGGTTTCCTGTGATATTAACTTGTTCGCCTTTATCGTTATAATATTTTGCCCACAATCCGCTAATTTTATAGTTGTCAACATCTGTTTCTGCCAACTTATCCATAGTCTCATCGTTTACAGCTAAATAGTTTTTTGCTGCAAATTCAACTGTAACTTCGTATTTGTCGTAAACAAGATAACTGGGTTGTATTACTTGCCAAGAAATTCCACCAAAGGTTTCTCCTATTAACAAATCAGAATTAGGGTCTTCTGGCACTTTTCTAACTATACCAATACCTTTAATGCTTGTTATTTTATCAGCATAAAGCCAACGGAATTGCGGGTGAGTCATTGGTGCCCAGCGGTTTAAAGACCCATTGGTGATGTTGCCAGCAGCATCTTTGTCTAATTCTACATACCCTAAAACTTGTTGACAAAAAGCTACAAGTGGATTTGTTGCATCAATAGGGTTTTGTCCTGGCCCAGATACAATATAGACCATCGTAGCTCTAGAATCACCATCTAGAGATATTGATGCAGAATTAGGAGAAGAACCAGCAATTCTTTCTGCAAGCTCTCCTGTCTGCCACCAAGTTTCATGTCCAATTGGAATTATCGGCATCTTAAATCCTCGTTATACTGGAGCCATTAAGTTTTTTTCTATTTTTCTAAGAGGGTTATTTCCACCAACAATTGGAGGGCCACCTTTGTTGTCAGCATTGGCAGCTATAACCCCTGCTTTAACAGCATCTGCAAGATTCTGTTTTCCCAATCCCTTTGCAATTTCTGCCAAAGATTCTTCTTGGCTTTTAGCACCTGTTGCTGCCATCAAAGCTTGCTTTCTAATTTCATCGCCAACTCCAGATATAGAGGTTGATTGTGCCTCTCTTACAGAAGCACCTACTGATGATCCTTTTTTCATTCCAACGCCTGTCACATCACCTGGCTTATATCTAGTGTTATCTTTCATCTTGTAATTAGGGTCTGTAAATTTACCAATTATGTTTTCACCACCTTCTTTTATTTTTGCAAGTCCACGATCTCTTTGGTCTTCGCCTTTCTTTTGAAGGTCTTCACCACTCTTTACAATAGACTTACCACCAGCAGCAACAGATGTTCCAGCATCGGTTAATATAGCACCAAGAGTTCCCATACCTGGTATATAAGAAACAAGTTTACCTACACCTTGTATTAACATCCCAAAACCTTGAACAAGGTATCCAGCTAGCTGCAAAATGACTCCCATACCACTCATAAACAAGCCTAACACTCCAACTATAGCACCAACAAGCATTTTTACCATTTGACCTAAAACTTCAAATCCGTCACGCATAAATTTTGTAATTGGAATACCCCCTAAAAAACTGTCCAAAAGTTGAGTGAATGACTCTACAACTTCAGATACGAGTTGTATTACTGGATCAAGCATGATTCCAAAACCTTCAACAGCAACACCAATTATTTCAAATGCTGGAGCTAAAAACTGTGCAATAACTGATTCTAATTCTATCAATGGCATTGCCAAAGTTTTAAAAGCACTAACTAATGGATTTATTGCTGGCATCAGCATTTTCATAGTAAAATCAAGCCCATCACCCATATAGCGAAGAACCGGCAAAAGAGCTTGAACTGCTGGAACTAAAGCTCTACCTATAGCACCCTGCAAATCATTCATTGCAAGGTTGACTTGCTCCATAACTGCTGGATTGTTTTTAGCAACAAAACTTCCAAACATAGCTATGGCATCAGATGCTGCTTTAACACTACCAGTAAGCATTGAGAACGCAGCACCAACTGGCCCAAGAGCTAACGAAGCTAAACCTCCAACCAAACCACCACCACCCCCTGGAGTTCCACCAGCAAAGTATCCAACCTTTCCACCAGAAGACTTGTTCATTGCATCAATAACTTTTTTATTCTCAGGTTTTTTAGCAGCAGATGCCTTTACTACTTCTTCTCCTTTAGTAAGCATAGCGGGAACAGTATCGGTTCCCTTTGGCTTAAAAATAGAACTAAAATCACCTTCGTCATTGTTAAGAAGAGATTTCTTCTTCTTTTTCTTTCCACTTAATACGCTTCCTATACCTTCAAATATTCCACCAACATTGCTATTTGATTTAGTTCCTTTATCAAAGTATCCAACTGTACCACCAGAAGATAATGTTTGTGGTTTTGAAGTTTCAGCATTCTTGTTAACAGAAGCAAATCCAAACATTGACTTGACAGTATCTAATATTGGGCTTTTGTCAGAAAAAGATTGATTGATTCCAGAAATCGCTGTAGCAATAACATTTTCTACAGATTTTCCCATTTTTCCAAACATACTTTCAAACAAGCTACTGAAATTGCTAACACCTTGCCTTATAGAAGCATCTTCCGCTTTAATTTGATTTTCTCTGTCTTCTCTTCGTTTTTTAGCATCGTAATCTTCTTCACCTTCTTGAGTTGGGCCAGTAGGTTGAGTTGGGCCAGTAAAATTCTCTGCAACAGACTGGTCTTTTACTTGATCCATAACTTCGATAAGTCTTGACATACTTGATGTTGCAAAATTAAGAACATCTGAAAAACCAGCAATATTTGTATCGCCAGAATGAATACCTTCCATTAACAAACCGAATGATATTGATAAATCTGTTGCTTCTTTAGAAAGTTGATCTACAAAAGGATTAGAAACTGGGCCAAATTTTCCAGAAGAAGTTCCCGCTTTTTTATTTAAAATATTTCTAAATGTATCGCCAATGATGTTTGCAGCATCTTGAGAACCTTCTAAAATACCTTCTGCTATATCGCTTTCAAGACCAGCAGCATTTGTAAGGTTAAGTACCGAACCAATCAAAGCTTTTATAGAGCTTTCAGCAAGTTTATTAGAATTAGATAGGTCAACCACACTTTCATTAAAACCTGGATCTATTTCAATATTATTGAACATATTTCCAAGATCGTTAAACAACTGTTCAAACTCATTAACATCTGGGGGAACCAAACTATCGAGTGCATCTTTTGCTTGTTGAAAAGTTGTTCTTGGATCTAATGCAGCTTGCATTTCTAAACTTAAAACTTGTGCCTGATCCGTTGCGTCACCAAGCATCGAATTTATATCATTCATTAAAGAAGAAATATCTGCTTGATTAGCACGATACTTATCTGTTTGAACTGTTATTTCGTCAAATACATTTTTCCAAGCACTAGAAGCATCAGAAGCACCAATGATAAATGATTTTGGAAGATCAACCCCTGGCCCTGCTGGTTTGCTTGCAGTTGCCAAAGCTCCCATATCCATATTAAATGGCTTTTCTTTTTTTCCCTTTTTCCCGCTGGTACGCATTCCAGCCATCTGCTCTTTTGTTACAGCAAATACTTCTCCAAAACCATTTCCAACATTTTTGAAAACATCTTCTATAGATTGCTGTTGAGTATCAGCATCAGTTTTTTTTCTTCTAGTAGTTTTTGCTTCGTTTGCACTTTCTATCTGACTCTGAAGCTTTTTTGCATTAAAGATCGCTCTTTCTTGTGCGGTCTTGATGTTAAGTGCCTTGGTTTCTGCTTTTGCTTTTTTATCGTCTTCTTTTTGTTTTGCAACCGCTGGATCTTGTGCGGAAGGGGATCTTCCCTGAGATGCTCTAGGTGCTGCACTAGAACTAACTGGGGCAGAATTGTTTGCGGAAGATTTTAAAGAATTGATAGATTCTATTAAAGACGATTTTAAGCCATCAATAGCTTTTGAAAGAAGTCCTATACTATCAGAAAATTCAGAAGAACCTAACTTGACATTTGCTGCGATATTCTCAACAGCTTTGACCATATCGGAAGTAAATTCTGACTCTGATTGCAATGGAATATCTGGCATTATATTTTCCTTGGAACTTCGCCATACTTTTGCTTCCAAGATTCAATCATCTGATTACTACTAGCACCCATCATAGAACCCATTTTCATAAAACTATTAAATCTATTCAACATTAATTCTTGATGACTTATTGGTTTTCTCCTTTTATTCCATTCATGACTTTCGTCAGGTATGGCTAAAGGAACTCCCTTGTCATCTCTTGGTCTGTAATACAATTCAACAATCTGCTTATCCGTCAAACGCTCTATTTCCCAAGGGCGAAGAAGATAAGGCTTGTCCATTAAATTGACATAATAGTTTTTTAAGTTAGGTGGAGGTATTGGCTCGTTTGTCGATTCACCAGTTACCCCCTCTTTGCGTTTGGGAAACTCTTCTCCCTGACTATCTCCATTACAGCTTCAAATCTTTCCTTCTCAGACATCATCAGAGATTGGATTTCATTCTCTGGTGAGTTAAATAGTGCTGCTGCTAATGCAATTGCACCAGCGGGAGTAGACATTGATGCTATAGATAGATCGCTACCAAAAGAATATGCTCCAGAAGCAATATCTCTTGTTACAGAAGATATCGCTTCACGGAATTCAACAGGTTCAAGATAATTTTTGAGAGAAAATACAGCATCAAGTGCCTTCTTTTCCATCCTCTTCTCGAAGTCTGCTTTAACTTTTTGAGTAATGAGTCCAGCGGTATATTTCTTACCATTGAAATCAATCGTCAAAGAACCTTCACCCTCTGTGTTAAGCAGATTGTTTACTGTATCTGACATATGCTTCCTTTCAAAAACTTCTAATCGTTGTTAATAACAAAAGTAAACTGACCATAAGTTGCAAAAGTAAGGCTCATCTTTTGGATGTCTTTTACTGCTGCATCATAATTAATCGAAGTCAATACGCAGTTGGTTATCGAATAATTCAAAGCACCAGTTTCAGCAACATCATCATCTTTAATTTGAATTGTTCCGATTGCTCCAACTTGCAACCCATATCCAGAAGCAACTGCAAGTATATCGCAAGTTATTTCTGCCGAATACAACCCAATAACATGGGAATCATATCCCTTGTTAGTGTAATTTGTTGAATCGACAGTTTCTGCCTTTGAATTCACAGAAACATTTGTTGCTGGAATACCTACTAACGCACCAATTGTCAACTTTCCATTTCTTCCTGATAAAATAGCCATTATCAAAACTCCTTAATTAGAATGCAACTAAGCTAAAGTTTGGTTCATCTGTACCAGGGGTAAGAACTACGCCAGCGGAAGGAATCAAAGTTAATTTAACCTTCTGAACATCTTTAACTGGAACATCGTAAGTAACCTGAGTTACTGTACAATTTTGAAATCTAAATGTCATTGGATCAGAATCGGCATTTACAGCAGTATATTCAACATACTCATATACTGATAAGCCATTTGCTGATTCTTGGTTTGTTGGGCCTTGAGCAAGAAAATCTGTTCTGCTTCCAGCGGGTTGAAGCTCAACATCTGCTTTCATACCAGCAAAAATCAAAGGCATTGCAGTCTTATCGTAAAGAATTTCTAAAGTGATTTCTGCACTTTTAATTCCTTGGGAAAGACCAACAAAACCAAGAGTTGCATAACTTGAAGCATCTGGAGTATCCATTTTAGTGGATATGGTTGCAGTAGTAACCGGAAGAATTGGAGTAGCACCATTGACCACAGGTACTACTAAACCATCTTGTCTTGTAAAATGCAATAAAGCTATTTTTCCAGTCAAAAAAGTACTGGTAAATGGTGTTGCATTTAATGCAGTTGGTGATTGTTGAGCCATTTTGAACTCCTTAAATTAAATTAAACCTTGCTCCATGAACCCATATGATACACGAAAACCAGTCACATTGTAAACTGTATTCGGGTTACTATTTACCGAAAAAGGTTGAATTCCTTTTACCATCACTCTTGATGGACTAAGGGTACTTCCAAACTGACTTATCTGAAATATTTCTTTTCTTATTTTGTATCTGTCATCAAGATCGGTATAAGTCAAATCTCTAGCGTACTCTTGAATGTAATAAACCCTGACAGAATATATGTATTCAGATACCCCGCCAAGGGCTTCTATTCCTAGTTCTTCACCCTCTTCTGAAGGTGCTATTACTACACATGGAAACACATCGGTTTCCCTAATAACCGCACCCTTACGCTTATATACCGTGTAAGTTAAAGCGGTCAAAGTAACGCCAAGAGTGTCTATAATCGTAGTGTACCGATCTGCTACATTAGCAGTCATTATCGGTCTGGATTTACTAAAAACTCTTTTCGCCATGTTTAGCTCTGTTGGGTACAGTCGAGTCCGTAATACTCTCTGTTTCCAGAGTTGTCTACGCTGTTGACATAATACTTTACTGAACCAGCATCTGTTATTTCGCAATCAACCATTGGTTTAAATCCACCAAGGTTTGCTTTCCATACTAAAAATCTTGTAATGTTTTCAATCTTAGCTACACCACTTTGATCAGTATAAGCAAGTGTCATTGCTCTTCTAAATCCGTAATTTGTTGTGACAGTAGCGTTATCTACATTCTTAAGAATAAGCACTTCTGGATTATCAAAAACATGAAATTCCTGAGACAGATTTAGCGTAGGCATACACACCTCTTACATGAATTGCGTTTTAAATATCTGAGGATTCACATAAGTTAACAGCTTATTTACTTGTGTAATATGCTGCAAGGTTTGCTGTCTCCATTCTGTCCTAGAAACAGCAACACCTTCCCATGAATAAGAAGGTTGGGGGTTGGCAGAATCATCCACCAATGCGTTTATATAGTTGTTTCGTATGGTCAGGAGGTTTTCGGCTGGAGTTGGCATAATCACCTCTTAAAAAGAAAGTCAGGGGTCAAGAACTGACCCCCAACTTTAGGGTAGGTAGGACTAAGCGGGAAGACCTTGAACCACATAGCGTGGATCCATAACACCAGCGGAACCCCACCAAGAAGCTTTAATCGCAACAGCGATATCTTGGTTGAATTCTGCCCAATTATTGGCTGGTGCTTGAACAACTTCCATAGGCTTGGCTTCTCGCCATACAAAAGCCTTTTTGAAGTTGCCAAGGTAAACATACTTGTCTGCGGTGGAAGCAGCAATACCGCTGGTTACCAACAGGTTTCTCGCATGGGAAGATGTGAGAAGACCATAGTTGTTATCCAATGGGTTAGGACTTTCCAACTGCTCGACTTCGCCAGAAGTGGCATAAGCCCCATTCTTGCTAATGGTTTGAGGATTGAGAATCCTACTTGCAGTATATTTCTGGAAAGGCATAACAAGCATTTGCATACCAGGGCCAAAGATGTCGATTGGCTTGCCAGTATTTGGATCCTTCATTTGGTAAAACAACTGTTCTAGCGTATTGATGCTAGCGAAGTTGCTCAACGCATAAGAAGTTACCTTGTTGACATAGCCAAAGGACATACCAGCTTGGGCAGTTGCTGAATAGGTATTCAAGGTTACTTCTGCACCAGTTGCAGTTCCGTAAACATGACTACCTGTGAGGCCGAGAACTGTGTTAAGAATTCTCTCTTCACGCACTAGACCGCAATAAGTACCCACAGATTCAGCAGATGCTAAAGCTTGGGAAGTCTTATCCGAATAAATCATTTCAGCGGTAATCGCACAAATCCTACCAACCTTTTCAATGGCTGGAAGACGGATATAATTACCAGAGAACTGGGTCTGTGGATAAGGCATACCAGGTTGAACAACCTCTGGCGAAGGACTGATGTCGCTCAACCAAGGGATGATCTCGCTAGCAAGGTTTTGTCCAGCAGGGATGTTGCTTACAAGTTGATCACCAATGAATGATGCCAATTTGTATTTTTCTTGAACAGTAGTGATAAGAATCTGACCAGTAATGGCAGCAAAGTTAGAAGCATCAACTGCTTCGGTTGCTTCCATAAAGGTTCGCTCAGGCCCATTGAAACGATTAAGCTGTTCGGCCCAATCATCACCCATGATACCTTCGGCAAGACCTCTAAGGGAAATGCGGTTTACCGCAATATCGCCTTTGCTGATAGATTCCGAAAAGAACGCTTTGGTTTTTGCCAAACCATTTTGTTGGCCAAATTCCTTCAGCTTTTTACCTAAACTCTTCATGCTATTCTCCTAAAAAAGTTGTGGTTACTTAGCCACAGGGTTTTGACCAGACAACAATTGGAATTTAACAGTACCTGTACCAGCAAGTGCTTCAACAACTCGACCAATAGCCAAAGCAGCGGAAGCAACTTTAACCAAAGATTGGGGCTGAAGAACGCTAGATACTGCTGTTGGGCCTACAAAATCCCCAACGAGAAGGGCAGAACCAGTATAATCGCCTTGGAAGATACCAGAGCAATCTACACGGATCTGATTGGCTACAGAATTGCCGTATACAAGTGCTGTATTCGCAATCTTAGCTTGACCAGAAACACCTAACAAAGCACTTGCAAACGCAGTTTGCGTAGTAGCCAAGTTGGTATCCCAAGTGAAATCAAGAGCGGAAATAGCACTACCCGAAGATAAAGCTACTAGATCGCCAACTGCAATCGCTTTAGCGGTGGCAACTGGAGCCACCACAGGATTAGTCGCATTGAAACTGTAAGTAATCGCCATAGTCATAGACTCCTTAATGATGGCCTACTTGCCAAGGACATTTTCACGGAACTGTTGATAATTCGACTCGCCTTGGATTGGAGTCGAACTAACTGGCTTAACACTAGCTCTAACAAGAGCAACCTTTTTCCTGTCTTCAATCGCTTCTGCCCACATCGTTTCACCGATAGCGGAAAGTTGCTTTACAAAAACAGGGGTTGCCTCTAAATTACTCTCCTTAAGCAAAGAGAATATTTTTTCTTCATTAATTTTTTCAGATTTCCACTTGCGAAGGTCTTCAAGTTCTTTCAAAGACTCTTCAAGTTCATCTTTATCGCCTTCATCATCATCACCAAGATTAGCTTGTGCGGGTGTTCCCGTAGTTTTGCTCATTCCTGTTACATCTGTGGTTTCAGCAGCAACATCACCACCACCGAGGCCAGTTGCAGCAGCAATAAGGTCAAGAATCATCTTGCCTTTTGACGAACCTTCACCTGGGCCAACGCAAATTTCCATAATCTTCTTGAGCATATCAGAAGACGGTTCTTCCGAAGTCGGTTCAGCAGTTGGTTCTTGTGCGGGTGCAGCATCTGGAACCTCTTCTTTATACATTTCTTTCACAGGGTTTTCTTCGGTCATCATTTTGTCATTTTTCATTGCAGTCTCCTTGGATTCAAAAATGGTGGTGGTAGTTGCAGGGTTAGCAACTAGATCCACCGATCTTACTCTGTCGATTCGGACAACTCTTTCTGTACCATCTTGATCGGGAATTGATTTTCCACTAACAAGATGTGAAAAGCCTACATCACCGAGGCCATTATTTTCAGCAAACCACAAAAACGAATCAATCCCATCAGCATGGGGGTTGTATCTGAAGTCCGCATATAAACCTTCTGAGGTAAAGCGAACATTTTGAAGCCATCCTAGCCGATCAGAAAACAAAGGTGCTTCGGTTTTGTGGTCTTTATTTACTGGAGCGTTTTCGTAAAGCGGAACTGCATCACGAATCGCTTTAGGATCGTAGATTCTGCCATTCATTGAACTAAATCCAAGCACTTTTACACCATAAACAATACACTTGTTTCGGTCAACTACACCTGGTTTATTTTCGATGACGGCATTCATAATACGATATTACATCCAATCGTCTAGTGTTGTCAACAATTATCCTGTTACAGTCGATGTTTTTGGTGATTTTGCAGCGGGTAGGTTTGGTGGCGGTTCAGTTGAGTCAAGTTTTTCTGCTGAAGAACTTGACACAGGTTGAACTGGTTCGGGTATTTTAACCACTACATCTCTGAACATGAGATCGATGATCTGTGGTGTGATGGCAGGGAAGGATGCTCTCGCAATCGCCTTGCCACTTTCCATTGGAATCTCACCGATAGAGCATCGATGAATAATATCGACAAGGTTAGCGATCTGTGCCCCATTAAGAGCGGAGTCTTGAACTTGTTCGCCACCACCAATGCCTTGGGTAGCACTTCCAGATTCTACTCTTGATGAAGGATTCATCGGATCAGTATCAGTTGCACTAGCTTTTTCGTTTACAATTGGCTTGATGAAGTTTGATGCTTCTGTATCGTTATCAAGACCTAATTCGGCTCGAATCGTCTGAATAGACTTAACACCCATCGAATGATAGATGTTGTTCATTTCAGCTTCCTTCTGATGCTCTCTTGATTGAAGAGAATACGCTTCGCAAGTAATCTTGATGTTCTTAAGAATTTCTTTTGGGATGATTCCGTGTTCGGATGCAAGGTGAATCTGTGACCAAGCTAGAGACTTGTTTGGCTCGAAGCGACATTCGGCCAAGGATCTTCCAACAATCCCTTGCCATCGCTCAAATGTTCTTCGTGCTGGTGCTTCTGCAATAAGTGCCGAAGAGTAGTTATTGTTACTTGCATCTCCTGACATGAGGGTTTCGCTGATTCCAAAGCGTGTTGCAAGTGATCTAAGGTTTGCTTGGAGAACTTGGATAAGTCCAGCAGCGTCAACATTCGCCCCAGGGAATTCGTAGTCGATGTTCGCTGGTGCTGTGATGATTGATCCATAGCCAAACCTCTCCAATCCAATATTCTCTGTTGCACCCATATTATTGCTGCCACCAAGGGTAGCATCAATCTGTGAGTCAACAAGGCTCGCCATCGAGTCAGGAGCAACATTGTTTACTTTTCTAATCATCGCAATTTTAGCTCTAGCCTTCGCCATCGTGACTGTAGAGGCTAAAATATCTTCGCAATTAGTCAAATTCTGGAACACAGGATAGAAGGTGGTCAATCCACGCTTTGCGTTAGAATTAGTGCCAATCTTGATGTGTATGATCTCATCAGCAGGGATGAAGGTAGGTTCTCTAGATACACTAGGCTTTAGAATCACTTGATAACCAAGAACAGAGTTAATATCGTCTTCTTCGCACACGATGCCAAATGAGTCTTTTGGCGAACCAATGTCGGTTGCATACCCTCTGACTAATTCTGGCTCAATAAAGCGAATTACGAGCATTCCATTGGCTTGTGGGAACTTTCGTAAGAATACCTCTCCATCGACATGAAGTCGGTACACAATTTCATTCTCGACATCTACCATACTGTTGTATTCACGAAAAATGTCTAGTGATGCCTGACATCTCTTCAATAGATCCTCTGGAACTGGGTTCTTTAGATCGATTGAAGCAACCCGCCATTTAAATCCGGCAGACCCAACAACAAATGATTGAAAGCATTGAACTAACCCATGAGCAAACTCATTGGTAGCAAATACGAATCTAGCTCTATCTCTGATGCTTTTAAGCTGCCACCAAGACAGATAGATCGGAAGTTGCTCACCTGACAGGTAATTGTCTCTAACCGCTAATTGAGCGGGATTGACCCAACCACCCATTCCAGCATTAGGAAACTGAAACGCACCATATTCAGACGGATCGTTCCAAAATGGTCCCCATCCAGTCTGATAACTTCCTGTGTCATACGAAATAGACTCCGTGATCGATTTTTTCGACCTTGGAGTTCTATGGGTTGATTTCGGTGCTGGTTTTTTCTTTGCCATTTTTTAGTGACCTAATGGTTAACTGTTTAAGGTCACAAATCCGCTTAGAGTTCCAGATGTGTTTCCAGATACTGTCAATTTTATCCCTGCGGTACTTATCAACATACCATTTCCTTGTATAGCACAATAAAGTTGCTCATACATTGGAATATGAATTTTTCCAGACATTGCAGTTGTTCCATCAGCTTTAAAAAACTGAATAGTGCAATCACAATCCGGCTGCAACATAAATCCATGAATGTGACCAGCACCACTAGCAATGATTGTTGTTGTGCCTGGAATGGTTTGCGAAATCGGCATAGAACTGTCTGCTGGCATATAAACCTCCGGTTAAGATTTACACATTGTATTGGTTTTTATACGAATTGCAAGAGAAAATCATTTTGACGATTTGGGAAAAATAGAAAAATTTTTTGGATGCACTTTTGAATTTGACAAAATGAAACTTGACGGATTCAAAAAAAAGTCTCTGAGTTTAGGGTGGGGTGGGGGGTGTAAAATCCAACTCCAAATATTAATAGGGTAAACAAGTTTTGGATATCAATATATTATTATCATTCTATCATATTAGTATACATTAGGATTTTTGAATATAACAAATAAAATTAGAATCTTGATTCTATTATAGAAGTAGTAGAGAATGTACTAAATTGGATATGAATATATTATTATATAATAATATATATATAAATATATATATATATATTGATATATTGATATATATCTATCTGTAAGCATACAACACCCCCATTATCTACCATCCTAATCATCACACCTGGAATGGTACAAAATACCAATAATAGCATGATAGATACGATGGAATCGTGATTATTTTTTACAACCTATACTCCAAAATAGACTTAAATAGCAATTATTTTAAAAATAGTTTTATAGTCATAAAGCTATATATTGCAATGGTTTACGAAATTCTATCATGCTAAAATAGTTAGTATTTTGTAATATTTATTAAACTGGTATGTACAAATAAACCGATTCTTACTAACATATGAATATGAAGTTAACCAAGTGAGTTAACTAGACAAGTGTATCAGAATAATAAGGGGTTTATATCATGATCGTAATTAAGGTATTAGCATTATTAACTATGTTTGGTTCTGCATTAGGTGCAATTATCGTTTCTTCGGTATTGCTTGCATTCTCTACTAATAATCTACCACTTACATTATTTGTAATGGGAATTGAGATTATTGCTTTTTTTGCATTAGTAGCAAAAATAGATATCGAATTAAATAGGTAATAATCACAATGTTTAATTATTCAATCGTCTTGTTTACAATCGTAGTTTTTTTACTAACAATCATAGGCAATTAATCGAACTGGAGACATAAAATGTATATCACTAAATCGCAATGTTTTGGCAATTATATGGTTATCGGATGTGGATATCATACCGATGTTTTTGATATGAATACCGATAAAATGGTATTCGGTATTGACGCAATGGAAGCTAAAAATCATTGGGTAGCTTGTAAGAATAAATGCATAAAGCTAATCAAGGATAACGCAATAACAATTAACTAGTATTGTTTGCTAGTTATGGTTTTTCACACAATTTTTTAAGGATTATACTATGAAGATTAGAAATATTACACCTAGTGTTTATTATCCCGAACTTGACAAGATTTTAAGGGTAAACAGTATTCTATCTTCCAATATGAAATTGGAAGTAGATAAGTTAAATGGATATGAAGTATTGGGTATACAAATTGCCCCTAGTAATATTGGTGGGTATGAAGTTTGTTCAATGAAGTCTAAACAATGCGACAAGCATTGTATCTATATCAGTGGTAGGGGGCGATTCCATGCTACTAAAATGGCAAGAGTAGCAAGAAAGCTATTATTCTTTCAAGATCGTCCATTGTTTATTAAAAAGCTTAAAATAGAGATATTTAAGGCTAATATTAAGGCAAAAAAAGAGGGTAAAAAATTAGCTGTTCGATTGAATGTTTTTTCTGATATTATTTGGGAAAAAATTGCTCCCGAATTGTTTGAACAATTCAATGATGTAATGTTTTATGATTATACAAAAATTCCATCAAGATTGGACAAAAATAGACTTCCAAAAAATTACCATTTAACTTTTAGCCGTTCTGAAAATACTAGCGATAGAATGGTTCAAAAAATTGTAAATAGTGGGTTTAATGTCGCTATACCATTTTTTGCAAAAAAGAACCAATTACCTAAAAGCTTTTTAGATATTCCCGTTATTGATGGAGATAATAGCGATATTCGTTTCCTAGACTCTATTGGTTCAATAGTTGGACTATCTGCGAAGGGGAGCGGGAAAAAAGACGATTCTAACGGCTTTATTGTCAATCCTAATATCCCTAGGGAATTACCTAGATTTTTAGATTCTTTACAGTTGGTTTAATTGCCCCCAGTTTGTTTCTTTACTTGTTTTTTCTTGTTTCATTCTACCTATTTGGAGTTATTGCCATGAATATTTTGAACAATGAATTTTTGTACCGATTTCAAATTAATGATATTGGTATTATTTTAGTTAAACTTGCAATGGATGACGATGAATCCAAAAAACAGTTTAAATTCTTTAATGGTATTGCGTCATATAAAGTTATTGATGAATTAAAGAAGTTTAAAACCTTACTTCAAGCCCAACCATATTTAGAATCATTGTTTACAGATTTTAAAGATACTAGCTATTAAAATTAACACCCTTACCCTTATTTTCAATAGGGTATACCCTAAATTTCAAAGCTTAAAAATTTTACCTTATTGCCATGCTATCTTTTTAGATAGTGTGGCTTAAGGCAATAGACAAGGTATTTTTCCTTGTCATTATCGGTATTACTTAACCTTATTTGGAGTATCTCACAATGTCGAGTATTTATGGCAAGCCTAAAACACTATCTGATTTTAAGGCAATCAAGGCAATGCATCGACAAGGTAAAAAGCCTAGTGAATTACTAGATTTACATAATTCTAGATCATATTCACCACGAATAAAAACTTATTCACTAATGCGATTTATTGATTCTGATTACGATAATAATTTTAGGCCTAGAAATTGTATTACCATACCAATAGGGACTAGGCGGTCTAGTTATATTTCAAGAATTTATGATCATAAAAAGAAAAATTATACTGATATTCAATCTTGTTTTAAGCCATCGCATTTAAAATCTAATAATCATGGTAGATATTCAAGCCGATGCAAATATGATCGTTTTAGCTATACACCTATGATCCAATCATTTGGATATTTGATTAATAAAAGCACCATGTATTTTAGAACTGATACCGATGATGGCATTATTTCAAGAGTAATAAAAGCCCCCAGAGGATTTTATTTTGCCATTGATCACTTAGGGTTTAAAATCCAATCCAATAGCATTAAATCAATGGATTATCATTTTACTGCTCTAGACTTGTTACCATATGCGATTAAGAAAAACGATTACAAGAGCGGGCAATTAATGGTTGCTATAGCCAAGAGCAACCATAAGGCACGAAAACAAGTCGATCTAAAATCGGCTATCTTTTCAGATGATCCTAAAAAGGTAAACAAGGTTATTAAAGAAGCTGAACGGCTTCAAGTTCAAATATCTATTGTGGATAGTATCAGAGCGGGCAATTGTTTATCAGGCACACAAGTTTGGGCAATGCGTAATCATTTAAGCACTAGCAACCATTATCAAATACAATCGATATTCGATAAACTTGATGATGCAAACAAGGATCGAGTTAAACTTGTTATCCTTAGAGCAATTGAACGAACTAAAAACGAACTGGATAAAGGTTATTCAATGTTGAGAGATCATTACCTTGAATACCAAACTAACATGGATAAATTCCATTTTTAGGGCAACCCCTATTTTCAATAACCTAGGGGGTAAAATTCCTAGGTCAAAAAATTTTTTTGCCATCCAACCTGGAGAATCAGAAAAAAAAATTCGCTGGGTTCTTTTTGTGTGTTACGATTTTTATCATTTTTTTTACGGATGTTTACAATGAATAAGCTTAATACCAATTGTTTTTGCTGCAACAAAAAACAAACAAAAAACAATCCTTTGATTAAGGATATCGGTAGAATGGTATGCCAACCATGCCATAAAAACATAGTATCTGAGCGAAGATATTATGCATCAGCTTTATGGCATGGCAACCCAATAAAGTGACGAAATAGGGCCAACCCTGTTTCCCAATGCTATAGGGGGCAAAACCTATAGCGTAAAAATTTTTGGTGTGTTCGCCTGGTAAATGTGTGTTTAAAATTTTATCATTTTTTTTTGAAAGGAATTGTATCATGCTGCGAATAAATAAAGATAAGCCGATTGAATTGATGGAATGCGATAACGAGCGTGTAATCAAGCTGAAGGTTGGAAGCTTACATTGTATGCTACCAAACCTTGCAATCATCCGTAAGCTTTGGAATAATCGGGTGAAATCAGCTTCCAAGGAATTGCGAAGAGGATGGATAAAATGTGTACTGGAAACGCACCTGGCTAACCAAGATTTGTATATTCGTGTAATGAATGGACTGCTTTAAATATCATCAAACCCTGTTTTTTTACGAAAGGTTAGTTAAATGAAGATCATTAAAAACACTCTGGAAGTAATCACATCAGTATGGGAAGATCCTGGCGATTACCCAAACGCATTAGCAAGAGGCCCGCTCCCTTCTCGCCTATGCGTAGAAGACATCTCAGGTTACCTCTTGCTTCAGATTGAGAAACAAGATCAAGAGAACGAGGATTTCGAGGACTGCAAACCTGACGAAATAATGCAGTCCTTGATGGAAGATCACACCATTAGTGTTGATGGTGTAGTAATTACATCATGGCAGTTTTGTCCGAAAGAGCATCCAAATTCAAACGATGCTGCTGGGCTAGACCTTTGGAAGATCATCCCTTATAAATGGGATTCTGATAAGTTTGAATTGTAATAGACCCTGTTTTGCTGGAAGCTACCCCCTAACTTTTAGGGAAGCAAAAAGTTTTAATTCTTTTGAAAGGGAATTAACCATGACTACTTCTTCTATTTTATCTTCTAAATTCGCTGACAAAGGCGAACCCAATTACGATCCTAATCGCATCGTAACAATCAATTTAAAGGCATCAGAGGCTTATATTCTCAGGTTCATATCTGCTATCCTAGCTGATGAACGATGTACTGATGATGGTAGGACATCCATTATTAGTGGATGCAATGCCACTACACAGGATATGGCAAAAATTCATGGTAAAATATATTGCGATATTATGGGATGGAATCATTCGTATTTAGATTAATAGACCCTCTTTTTCTTCACCCTATAGACCAAACCTGTAGGGTGAAAATATTATTAAGGAAGCAATATGAAAAGACCTATTGAATGCTCTAAGTGCGGTAAGAAGATTGTAAAAATGTATGGCTATAAAGACCTATGCAACCTATGCCACACAAAGGGATTAAACCTGTCAGCAAGAGGTGCTGCGGAACTTAAAAGGCTAAACGATGAACTAAGAAAAGTTAAAGCCCAGCTAAAATCCTTGCGAACAACTTTAGCTAACACCAATCGTTCATTGAAAACCGCTGCAAAAGTTAATGAAAGGCTTAAGGCTGATCATCGTGCAAATTTCGAGTGGGATCTTGAAAGAATCAAACAATATAATAAGGAAGAATTATGAAAGTATTAGTTGCTTGCGAGTACAGCGGAACTGTCAGGGATGCGTTTAAAGCTAAAGGCCATGATGCTTGGTCATGCGATTTGCTTCCTACAGACAAACCAGGACAACACTACCAGGGTGATGTGATAAACTTTATCAGGAACAATCTTGGATTTGATCTTATGATTGCTCACCCGCCCTGCACCTACCTTGCATCATCAGGCTTGCATTGGAACAAACGCATTCCAGGTCGAGACAAACTTACCTTGGAATCATTAGAGTTTGTGACCCTCTTATTCAATGCACCTATACCCAAAATCGTACTAGAGAATCCTATTGGTAGAATCAATACAGCAATCAGGAAACCAGATCAAATTATTCAGCCTTGGATGTTTGGAGAAGATGCATCAAAGTCAACTTGTTTATGGCTTAAAGGTGTACCCAAGCTAGAACCAACTGACATCATAAAGAAAGACAGGTACGCAAATCAAACGCCATCAGGCCAGAACAACCTTGGCCCATCTAAGGATCGCTGGAAGCTAAGATCAACAACTTATCAGGGAATTGCAGATGCTATGGCAGCACAATGGGGATGATTAGACTAGTAAAAAGCACCATCAATCATGTATACTGTTAGCCTAAGAGGGTTCGTAAGACCCTCTTTCTTTTTGGCCCAAGGTATATATCATGGATGACAAAAACTTTTGGTCGTTTACAGACATCTCTGCTGACCTTGACCTAGCTTATACAACCATCAGAAGAAACATTGAAACATTTATAAAACAAAAGAAGATGAAACCTCTTACTAGAATGAAAGCAGAGAAGGGCCACTACTGCTCTGTCATGGACAGCACCCAGTACAGTTTATTTCGTGAGCTAATGAAGGGCCGAGCATCAGTAAACAAAGAAGATGAAGCGGTTAACAACAAGATATCTGACGATGGATTCTTCTACCTAATACTTCTTGTACCTGAGTTCTCGCAGGGAAGAATCAAGGCTGGATTTACATCAAGAATGGACTCCAGGTTCAACGAACATCTGATGTCAGCACCCACAGCAAAATTAATATACTCAACACCATGTCTACGCTCATGGGAAACATTTCTGTTAGCTTATGTTCATTCACATGGGGAAAAAATTAGATCGGAAGTGTTTGATGTTTTCAACACAAAGGATTTAATCAAAAACCTTAAGACCCTCTTTAAACAGGTGGGTAAACGAAAATGAATCACGGCAAAACATTCAGCAACATGAACTAAGGATTGCTCTTAGTTAAGGGAAACGCATTTGCGTGAACTAAGGAAAAATTTGATCCCGAAATCTGTTTCGTGATCATACGAAAATGGTCATAAAACAAGGCATTCGCCATGCGGTATTAGGATCATAAATCGTGAAGTTTATTATCATCGGTTAAAGCTGAATCATCATCAGTACCTTTAAGAAGTTCTGCTAACGCAATGTAAGCAGCAGCATCTTCGAGGGTATCTTGATGATACCCCTGAGAAAGTCTGCAAAGCTTAAGCAGGGCCATCATTACTGCCACCTCATATGCACTAACCTCACGCTTTAAGAAGTTAGTCCAAGCATCAGCAATACGCTTCAAATTAAGCTCTGGAGCATCGTATTGATTAGCTCTTTCAACAATGTGTTCAGTACAGCGTGAGAAGAATTCACTTAAAAGATATCTATCCATTAAATTTTTCCCTTAAAAAAGAAACGGCAAGACCACCTAAAAGACCAAAAACCAATGGAGCAATAATTAATTCAATCACTTATTTTTCCTTTCAATCAGTACAATG
>Ga0209191_1000203_pt1 | contig 48286 bp, 79 predicted proteins | sample S_130626_EF_Meta_FD_187320 | JGI IMG/M metagenome (GOLD analysis project Ga0209191, IMG submission 187320) | Freshwater microbial communities from Lake Simoncouche, Canada to study carbon cycling - S_130626_EF_MetaG (SPAdes) (version 2) | ecosystem: Environmental > Aquatic > Freshwater > Lake ...
TGGAAGAATATACCACCCTCTTCAGTACCAAACGACAGAGCTTTCTCATGGAAGAACTCAGCTTCTTTAGCCAGCAATTGTCTGTCCTGTAAAGGAACACCATATTCTGGAGACAGCCTGTGAGCCAATCCATAGATGATTGCTTCTGTCCATTCAGACGGAAAGTCAATGTCATCTGTAGAAGATGTCATGTCCTCAAAAGGAGTTTGATAACGTAGGGTAATAGTGGTTGTAGAATCGCTAGGCTTGGGCCATAAATTAATTACACCATAATCACGCAAAGGTTGATAATACAAATTAACTGGTGTGCCAGAAGAATTAACTAATGGTAAAATAGCGTAGTTATAATTTGTATAAATGTTCATTGGAACATTAGAATATGAGGTGCTGTCATTACGCCAAGCTTGTATAACCTTAAGCGGTTTATTTGTATTAAACGTTTGACTAGGACCAATGTTGTATGCGGCTGTGCCTGTAGTTACAGTGAAGGTGTAACTTTTAATTGACCAGAGGGGCATGCCGTCTGTTTCAAATGCCTTAATCATAGCGTTAAGGGCTTGTGTTGCGTCAGTAATTTGATAAGTCTCTGGAGAACTACCTCCTGACAAAACACCAAGTTTCCGCAATGCCGCAGAAATAATCTCGTTTCTGTTAAGTTTCCAAGTAGTTGTGCCCGAAGTGCTCATAATTAACCCGCTTGTTTGTGATATTCGTCCTCAGTTAAAATACCAGGTAGGTATTTTTTTTGAGGATTAAAAATTGTTAGTTTTTGTTGCCGCATTTCTGGGGCAAAGGATATGTGAGTCCATTTACCATATTCATAAATCATCTGGTCAAACTTAATACCAGAAGCTTCTATGGCTTTACACACTGCATAAGGATTGCCAAAGGGGGATACAAAGTCTATTGCCCAACCATCCATATGGCTAGACACCTTGCTACCGCCCACTGCCACATTAACTTCTGGCAGGCGAATCCAAGAGTTTACAGAAATGGATTTACCAAGGAGTGCCCTCACTTGTTCCATACCGATTGCTGCTTTCTTCATGTTCTCAAGTTGACGAGCATCGGGTTGATTATTAATACCCAAACGGATGGCTGTGTCCGAGTGGGTTGCTTCTTCCAAGCTAAAGTGTTCGGAAAGAATCATTTCTTTTTCATTTCAGCAAGTTTCTCAATTGTACGACCACCAAAGTATGCACCCATTATTAGCATACCCCATTGTCCTAACAACTGAACATAAGACTCATTGGCATTTAAACCAAAAGCACTCATCATAGCAAACAGAAAGTATCCCATAAAAATAGCTACAAGGCTCATAGGACGTATATTCTTAGACAACCAAGAGTCAGACGACATGTCTGCATCCCAGCGTTTAGAAACATTGTCATTCTCATTCTTGCCAGCATCTGCTGCAACTTTAGCAAACTCAAGTTCAAGTTCTGCTATTTTCTGTGCTGCTGTTGGGTCACCTGCTATGGCTTTAGCAACTTCTGCTACGCTGTCAGAAACACCCAGTCTAGACGCTATTGCTGATACGGCAGCACCACCTAAAGGACCAGCTACAGCTGTAGCCAATGTTGGAGCTATGTTTTTAAGTAGCCCTAGCAAATCATTCATTGTTGTTCCTTTTACATGTTTCAAGTTGTCGTTCCAAACGAGCAACAGTTTTATTAGCCAGCTTACGTTCTTCTTTGGTCCACCATACAGCAACAAAAGTTACAGTGACCAAATAGCATGCTGCTATAACTACAGTTAATATCCCCAACGTCGTACTCGATCCAACTCCACTAGTTCTTGAAGCGCCCATAAGTTTCCTATAATAAAGACAATGGCACAAACAATAGCTACTGCAATCCAGGAATATTCTTCAAATAGTTGTAGTTGATATTCCCGTTTAAGTTTGGCTATACGTTCTAGCTCATCTTGTTTCTTTTTAAGAAGCGCTCGCTCTTCCGTAAGTCTGTCTCGTTCTTCTGTGATTTCAGTCCACAGGTCAGGCATCCCTAGCTCCCAGCGCACCATGTGCTCTAAGTCAGCGTAATACCTTCTAATTTGTCTAACACGCATGACATTGTCAATGGCTTCTTGTGTGACATTGCGTGGCTTACCAGCCAACACATCTGCCTTACGTTGAACCTTTTGTTTTTCGTGTTCTTCTTCTAAAGTTTGTTGTCCTACAAAGAAAGAGGACAGGAATCCTCCAACTTCTTCACCAATGTGAGCTACTTCTTTTCCAGTCGCTTTAAGTTCTTTGTAAACAGAAATGCAACCTTGTATACCGCTGTAAGCGGCTTTACAAGTAGCAAAGATGGTTATGGGGTCAATTTTATTCTCACTTAAGGTGGGTTAACATTGCAAATAATGTGCCTGCCATACCTGTCATCATAATGCCACAAGCGCCTATTAGGATACCTTCTAAGCGCTTTAAACGGGCATTAATGACAGCATAGCGCTCAGCACATACCAACTCATGGGCAGACAATTTGGCGTCTGTAGCGTCAATTGTTGCCATAGGTTATGCCAGAGCATTTTTTGCTACTTGTGCTTCATATGCTGCGACTACTGCATCAGTCCATGCTGCGTTGCATATCGCCACTACATTGGCTGGTTGACCTGTTAAGTCTTGTGCTGGTGTCAGGCTTGTACGATGGTATGTCTGTGCTATCTGCTCACCATCTTTTAGGATGCGTGTTGCTTCCCGATACAGCACTATGCCGTTTTCGGTGACTGTGATTTGGTCTACTGTTTTTGTTTCTGTAAATGCCATGTTTGTTCCTTATGTGCTTGTTATATATGTGAGAGAAAAATATAAAGAATTATTTGACATATTTGCGTTTATAGTTCTTGTATATGGACTAGGTAGGTTGTAAAGACGGATATTTGTAACTCCATTTAATACAACCATTCCAACAGTACTACTAGAATAATTTGAAATTCCACCGCCACCACCAACTTGAGCCGAAGTAAAAGGTAATCCTCCAAGTTCAACATTCGCTGTATTTGCAGTTACAGGCCAAGCAAGGTTTTCTATATTAATTGTTACTACTCTGCCTATTTTTGTATATGTTTGTGTTGTGTTTGTAAAACTTAATCCAGCACCACTAACATCAGTAGCAGTCCAAGTCCCCTCCTCATAATCATCTAGCGTGTTTGCGTTAGATGATGCTGATTGGGTTGCGGGGAAAGACACACCAGCACCACTAGCAGATGCTGTAGCACCACCTACACCAATGGTAGATGTAAACGATGGTGTAGCTAAAGGAGCACCTGCTACTGTTTGTGTTGAACTATTAGGGAACGTAAGTCCGTTTGTTCCGTCGACAATTACACTCATGCTAGTTGCTCCTCAGTGGGTTTAGGCAATGTAGGGTGTTCCCACTTGGCTATGTAATCGCCTTTGCCGTCAGAGTCGTTTTGTAGTGTTATTACAGTCATGAAGTCATGGTCTGTAAGTTGTGGATAAAGTGCTTTTATTTTGTCGTAGAGTGTCATCATGCGCTCCTTATCAATGCACCATTAAACCAAGTACTAGGAATACCAGTACCAGAAGTCACCGTTCCACCAGAACTTTGATACCAATACATTTCAATGTAATCTGTACTGCCGTTGCAATATACAAGAGAAGATATTACAACCTGTCCGTTAATTGAACTTGCTACATACGCAAGTTGTCCATATTTATAAGCAGAACCATTTTTATATATCATTGGAAAATGATAACCGCTTGTAAATGTTGGTGGCCCTATTGCAGCATTTATTTGGTAATAACCAGCAACTGTTGGTGTAAATGTTGAAGAAGCAAAATTATTATTTGTATCGAATTCTTCTGTTGCAAATAAAATTTTTGTATAAGTATTATTTGGAGTTGAAGTACCCGCGCTTGCATAAGCACTAAACGCTGGCATATTGCCACTAACCATCATTGTTCCAGTTGTATCTGGGATGTTGACAGTTTGATTTGAATTGGTGCTAGGACCAGCCAAGGTCATTGACCCTGTGCCTGATGCATTAGCACTTGGAATTAATGATGCCATTATTGTGTTCCTTCGTCTGCGGGAGTAGGCGCGTTGCCTTCAGCCACCCACTTTAAATAGGCTTGGTAGTCTGTGTTAGCGGGGTCAAATGGAATAAATGCTCCATCTGATAGACGCTGAACAGTATCTTGAATTCTTTGATTATTTAAAGGACATAATTTATACATTTATAACTCCGCATCTAGTTTTGCATAAAGGTCACCGCCATTGCACCAAACTACATAGGCAGTTCCATCAGTTAAAGCAGGCCCACCTCTAAACCTTAAAACCTGACCAGTAACATTTGAATTTACTGTAGTATTTAAAGTGTAAGTAAATGAACTTCCAGCAGAGCCAAAAGAAGAAGCATATAAGATATTAGACGAACCCGCTACTGCCGTTGCAGTTGGATTTGTCCTCATTGTTGGGCCTTGAATATTTATATTTGATTCACTAGCACCAGCAGAACTTGATGCTCTAATAACACTTAATGCACCACCAGAATTTCCAGCAAACAACAAAAGATTTTGATAATAACGCTGACAAAGTGCAAATTCAGTACCATAAGGTCTGTAATCAAACGATGTTGCTGTTGAACCTTTTTCTACTTGTACGCCTGTTATGTAGAAAGTTGCTCCGTTTGTGCCGACTAAGTTGGTTTGTCCTGTTGCCCCATAAGCCGATGAAGCTGTCCATGACCCAGCAGTTTGCAAATTAGATGACCCAGTTCCTAAACTAAAATTTAACCACAATCCACCACTATTTGTTGTATACCAAGTTCCTGTTGTATCACCAGCAATGGTTACTGATTTTTGTTCCCAAGTATTGGCTGCTGAAATAGTATAACTAAATGGATAAAATCTGTTACCACTATCATTATTAATACTTCCGCCAAAAGTGCCAGTTAATGAACTGCGAACCCAAAACGATAAAGTTACAGTAGAAGCGTTGGCAGTTCCCCAATTAAAGTCAGCAGTATTAAATCCTTCTATTGATTGTCTTAGTAAAAATATGTCTGAGCTAGTAATTGAATAGGCAGAACTAGAAGTTGCGCCTAAATAATTTCTAAATCCCGCTGGAGGGGTTACAGAACCAGCGTTTTGCTGAACAGTATATTTAGAAGATTGATTTGCGTAACCAGCCCATCTATCTACTGTGTATGTGTTTGCACCGTTTGCAGGAGTAACACTAGCCCCTGCATTGCGCTGGTCAATCACCATCGCACCATTGATGATTCTATTGCGAAACACGCCTGAATCGGGGCTAAGGGTGCCCCCGCTAGAACCTACTAGCTTGTCTGTATTAATTGTTCCGTATGCCATATTTATCCTTACAAAACAATCCAGCGTTGACCGCTGGGAATTGTCACGGTTGCACCGCTATTAACAGTTATTGGACCAACAGACATGGCGTTTTTATTTGTAGACAGTGTGTAACTTGTAGTTACTGTTACACCGTTTTCATAAAACACATCGTCACCGCCAGCTCCCGTTGCACCACCACCAGCAACCCATGCTGTACCACTCCAAGTTTCATTTTTATTTAAGGAGGTGTTAAAGCGAGTGTAACCAACAGCAGGACTACCGTCACGTTGAGCAGTTGTACCTGCTGGCAAAGCAGCAGAACCTGTAGTGGCTGTTTGTTCAACCTTGTATGTATTTAAATTAGTCAGGTTGGTGTCCATCTCATTATTAGTGAGAGGACTACCTTTACCTGCTCTAGTAACTATGGTAGTCATGTATTTATCCTAATTAACCTACGGTAATTACCCAAGTAATGGTCATTTCGTCAGCAGCGCCTTTGTTTACAACAGAGAACACTGTGCGTGACAATAAAGTACCAGCGGAACTAGCATTAAAAATACCAGCTTCAACTAAAGCACCAGTGCCTGTACCAGCAGGGAAAGTAGAAACGTATGTAACAGTGTTTGTAGAAACAGTGCCACCAGATACTGTAGTTGCTACACGAGCAACTTCTGTACCTAAAGCTGTATTGCCTACAGCAGCTGCAGTGCTGTCTGTTCCAACAGCAATCCAACCCATAACGCTAGCGCTAGCAGCAGCCATACGTGAAGCAATAAAACCTTTACCAGCAGTAACAACCAAGTTTTTAAGTTCACGTTGGTCTTTAATTGTGCCAGTAGCTGCATCTTTAACTGTGATGGTCAGGTCGCCTTTCATGGCGAATGTGTCATTAATCATTTGAATACCTTAAAATGTAGTGGTTGATCCAACGTAGTCTGCTCCAAAATAAGAGGGACCAACGTAGTTTGCATAGAAAATGCTACCAGCATCTGTTGCTGCAGTTGTATCTGATAAAGACCGCAGATAAGTTAACACCTTAGTTAAACTCTCTGTGATTGTTGTTGTATCTGCTAAAGCTTTACCTACAGTACGTGCAGTTGTTTCTGTTGGTGTAACAGTGTCAGCGTAGCTACGTGCATACTTAACAGCATTAGTAAACGTTTCTGCTATTGTTGTAACATCAGACAATGCTTTGCCTAGTGCAAGTACTTTGGCTTCTGACATTGTAGTGGTGTCTGTAAATGTTCTTACAAACCTTCTAACAACACCAATTGTCTCAGTTATTGTTGTACTGTCAGCTATAGCAGTAGAATCTTTAAGAGCTAATGATTCTATAATGTTTAATTGATCATTAAACGTTCTATACCATTTAACAACAATATAGAAATTGTCTTGCATGTAGTCTGAAAGAAAATACCCAGGTTCAACATAATCTTGATCTTGATTATCTGACACATTAGCTGTATCAAACAAACCAAATTTAGTAATGTAAGTATCTTCTGCTGGATATGGTCTTGCCCACGGTACAGAAATCTGTTCACGTTGTACACGAAGCAGGTCTTGCGGATGACGCTGTTCCCAGTCTTCTCTGCAAACTATTAAACCATCCCATCGTTTTTGTAGACTAGAGGCTTTAAATTTACGTCCGCATGAGTCACACAGCGCGTTCCAGTCTCCTAAAATTAGATGGTTTTTCATAGCATCACTTCAGAAAACGTAGTTTGTAGATTGTAGAACGAAACAGTTTTACAACATTGTCAATATCGTTCTGAATAGAAGTGTCTGTTTTTTCAAAAGCTTCATACCTATTACCTTCAATCCACTTTAAAGTTTCTTTCATATACTTTAAAGGATCGGTGGCATCTTTAGCAGCTAAGGTAGGGATGTCTAGGAGTTCTTCCTGTTCACCTTGCCATTGTTCTGCTATGCCATCAGCATGATCGACAATTTCTTCATAAAACGTGTTTAAAGCCATATGCTCAGAGAAGCTACTAGTCTTTAAATGCAATTGATGAGCAACTGTCCTACTTAAAAACAGCACACCGATAAATTTACCAGCGGCTTGTTTACTCATAAGTTACCTTATTGTAGTGGGACGACGTAAGCACCATCCTCAAGGGGTTCATAACGAAGATAGTGTTTCCATGTTCCTGTAGTAGAACCAACGCCAACTACAATGGATAATGTACCATCTTTAAAAATAATACCACGTGCTGTGGTGTTTAACGCCACACCAGTTGCTGCAACAGTAGGAGCTGCAGCCAAAGTAGAACCATCCATAACAACTACAGTACCTGCAACAGCGTTAGCTAAAGAAGCAGATGCTCCTGAAATAGTTGCTGCTGTACCTGTTGTAGGAGTAAGTTTATATTGAAGAGTTGAAGCGGTAGCACCGTTTGCTGAATAACATTCAGAATGCAAACTTAAGATTTGTACATCACCAACAGCAGTAAACAAAGTGTCAGCTGTTACCATCACTTTAGCAGCAGTTTTAGCTAAGTGATCTGTTGATCCCACTATGCCTGCTGCATTATTGTTAACCATAGCGCTCATGTTATACTCCCATCAAAACGTTGACAGAAGCACCTGTACCAGAAATTGCAGTGACGTTAGCACGTACAAATTTCCATGGAGCTGAAGTAGCGAAACCGTCAGCTGTTAAAGTAGTACCAAGTGTTAAAGTAATTGTGCCTAAGTCTACATAAGAGTTGGCATCATCCAGATTACTGCCTTGGATTTTAACAATTGCTGAACCAGTACTTGCAGTTGTAGTACCAGTTACTTGAAAGGTAGCGTAAGGGCTATCTTTAAAAATTCGGGGGGTAGCACCAGTGGCGGTTAAACCCGTACCACCTGGGTCGAGGTTATATACCTTGCCACATTTGACCCATACATTAGAACCAGCCATAATATTTTCCTTTTACCAAAGACGGAAGACTCACCATCTCCCAAAACAAAGAAAAGGGGCATTGCGCCCCTTCCCATTAACGAACGTAGTAAACTACTACGGTCCAAGCGCCAGCTGTAGAAGCTGTGCCTGATTCTGCATACTTAGCATACAACTTGATGTCACCAACGACGGGGACAGGTTGTGTGTTAGGATAGTTTGCAGACCATGCAGTTGTAATTGCTACTTTACCACCAGTTAAAACGCTTTGAGCGTTAATAATCTCAGTGGAGGTAGTAGAAGTACCAATGCTTAGTGTTGCTGTTGTACCAGCGTCTGAAGCCGTACCAAAGATGTCAATATTGATAATTGATGCATCAGCAGGCAATAAAGCCTTTAATGCAGCAGTTGTATCAGTACGAGCAACTTGAAACGCCTTAACTACAACATCTTTACTTGTTGGAACTAAGGGGCTAGCTTGGCCCAGAGGAGAGAGATCAGTTGCGAGAAAACCCATAATTTATCCTTTATAGTTAATAGGGGAGACAAGCTCCCCCAGATAAATTAAGCGCCAGGCGAACCGTAGATACCACGAACGTCGGTTGCACCGAAGCTGAAACGAGCGGTAGCCTTGAACTTAGCGTTCTCAGTGTCCCAATCGTTGTCCATGTCGAACTGGTCAGCGCGACGCTCAAAATACTTCATGCCGTGTGGCACGTCAGTACGAATGAACCAAGCATCTGGGTCAGTCAAGAAGTGGCTAGTCACGATTTCTGGGATCATGCCCATAGTCTTGATAGCATTCAAATCGTTGTTGTCAGTGCCGACGCGACCGTCAGTACCCAAGATACGCTTTGCTTCAAACATCAATTGACGTGGGATGATAAGCGAATCAGGACGAACAGCAATCAACAAACCAGCATCATTGGTGAAACCAGCGATGTCGATACATGCTTGCTCTAAAGAAGCCTCTGACAAGTCAGCAGCAGTAGACAAGGTATTAGACCATGTTCCGCCTTTGAGGTTGACGTGAGCAGAGCTAATCAATTCTTTACCGTCACCATAGGTGTAAGCGTTGTTAAACGCACGGTTGTAAACGTTAGCACCAATAACTTCTTTAGTTTGGCGCATAGAGAAGGCCAAACCTTGAGCTTTACGTTGACCGACGACATCATATTGGTCGTCTTCCATCATTTCACGAGTGATGATGAAACCCAACGCAAACACAACGTGTTGATAACGTGTAATGAAAGCTTGACGCTCGCTATCATAAGAGATAGGTGCGCCTTCAGCTTTTTGAACGCCTAGACCAAAAGAAGAGATACCGACGTCTTCTTCGTAAGCTTTCTGTGAAGTAAACTTATCGAACAACTTGTCGTATTCTGTTCCATATTCGTCATATGATTTGCCATACCAAGCATTGATGCCAGGCCATAGCGCTTTGGCAAACGAGCCGCTATTAATAATAGACATATTCTACCTTTCCTTTAATTAATAACCTGTAGCGCCAGTACCAGTACCATATGCAACTTGGTTAAGTTTTACATAGTAGCTGAAATACGTGTCACCAGGAATGTTATCGGGACGATTGGGGAAGCCCACAATCTTCAAAGGCAGAGTGGCTGTTGATGCCAATCCTGAGCTATCAAGCTGCATGCCAGACGAACCCGAAGCTGTATTACCAGCAGTAGTTGTGAACTGACCGTTCTGACCAACGTTAGCGGTAATGGTAGCAGCAGCCACAGAAGTGCCTGCATACTGAACTTCATACACTAGATTAGGATCATCTGCTACCAAGAGGTAACGATCTGTAGATGCACGACGATATACAGGAGTATTCAAATCGGTCACTGGAGGCATGTTAGTCAAATCACCAACGCCTGTGAACAAAATGCCTACAACGATACCGACAGCAACGTCAGTAGCACCAGCACGGGTGACTGTGGGGGCACCAGTGGCAGCGCGAGCGTCACCAGCTAGTTTCACAGCGTCGCCAACCATAATGACTGTTGAGTCAGAGGAAGGCACAAAATATAAATTGGCTTGACCATTGTATGGTGAGCCAGTAATTGTTTTAACAGGACGGAACCCGTTAATACGAGATACACTTGCCATTAGCAATTCTCCATTAATAAAATAGACATTTCCTAACGGCACTTAAAATTAGTTAGCCTCGACTGATGTCGAGCTTACCATAAGTACCATCAAGAGCTTTTGCTTTGGTGGCGTTTTCCAGTTCATTGACATGGGCTTGTTTTTTCATTTGGTCTTCTTCGTACCATTCTTTTTTGATACGTACGACGAATGCCTTTTGCCCTTGTCCAACGGAAAGCTGAGCTTTAGAGCCTTCTGCTGACGCAGAGTTAACTCGTTTGTCTCCCACCCTCACAGAGTCATTATCCACTAGCTCATAACCAGCTTCTACAAACTCCTGCACTCGATCTCCCGAGTCGTTAATAATTCTATATTCGTAACTGGGGTCTTTTCCAGCTACAGTTAAAACCTTACGTGAACCCACGGGAACACGCTGCGTACGACCTCTCGGTGCTTTCGCAATTGCTTCTTTAATGTCACTCATAATTAAGCTCCTTTAATACGTTTAAGTTCAACCATGTATTCCTTTTCAGTCATAACACCAGTTCGAACAAAACGTTGCATCACTCGACGCTCATCATCGCTAAGTGCAACATCGTTGTTACCCTTAACTCCTTTATTTGTACTACTTTCTACCGCTCCAGGTTTGTCCCTGTTAGCGTTACGGAATTTTTGAGGAAATTCGTCGCGAACTTGTCGCTCCACCTCTTTAAGAACCTCACCAGGAGCAAGTCCTTTGTAGGCAAGGTCTCGGCCTAAAGCATCAGCATAAGCTCGCATTGGTTGACTAGTTTCATACCATTTGTTTTTATCAACCCAATTCACAAATTCAGGATTTAGTTGTTCCTGTTGTGGTTGAAATGCGGCTTGTTTAAGTTTACTCTGTTCATCTTTGACAAGATCAATCTGGTCGTCTAGTTTGACGACAGCGGCTGCGTCACCATCTTCTAGTGCAGCAATCTTTTGTGCTTTTAATGCCTGTATCGCACGCGCATACTCCGTTTCACGGGTTTTGGCGTGGTGGCCTTTTAGATCATCAAGGGCACGTTTAAATTCTTTAATTGTGCGGTTTTGATCTTCAATTTTCTTAAAGAGTTCTCCTCGATCCAAGAATTCTTTGGCTGGACGCCATTGTTCTGGATCACCTTCCCACTCATCTTGTGGGACCCAACCCTGTTCCATTGCTTGCTGCTCTGCAGCGGATAGCTTTGTGGTTTCTTCAGGTGCGGGGGCGTTACCTTCTGGGGCAACAGTTGTTTCTTCAGCCATCTAGGCTCCTTATTCGGGTCTAAAAATAGAAATGATGTCCTCATCATTGAGGGCTACAAATTCTTCATTGGTGTAGGGATCTTCTATGTGTTTCCCAGCAAATCGTGCATAAGCTATGTAGTCTCCCACCTTAATAGGGCACTCAGCTCCAAAATCACGAAAGGCTGTGGGTCCAATGGACACTACAACACCTTTATCCACACCTGCTTGGGCGCGTTTACGGTCGTCATTGTCTGGAATAACAATTCCCGCTTCACGGGCACGCTTAAACGTTTTATCTGTTTCTTCCAATTTGTCTGCTTTAATGACAATGCGATGTATTACTGGAATAATCATAGAGTCTCCTCTTCACCTTCATACTCAATGTTTACCATATCTTTGTAAGCTTTAATTGCACCTACAAATTGACTGTCTTGGACTGGGTTTACACCCGCACTGTCTCCAAGCATAGCCTGTAAATCATTAATACGTTGGTTTAATTGGCTGAAAATCACCTGAGTGACAGGATGACGTTTCCAATCAACAAAATCTGCTTTATTCACGCTTATTTAGCTCCTTTAGATGGCTCTTTTGCCTTTTGTTTCGCTGCAGATTCTGCATGAGACAACTTTTGCTGATGTGTATTATCAGCGTGCATCAATTTCTGTATAAATGCTGCCTGTTCGGTAGCAGAAAAGATGCGTTGCTTGTGTACGGCTTCTGCAGCCTGAATATTAGCCATGTCCTGCCTGTGTTGCATGTCTTGTGCATGCTCCTGCTGGGCCATTGCCAATTGAACTTGTTTGCTACGCTCTTCCAACTGCATTTTATGCTGCTGGGCTTGCGATTGCATTTGTATTTTTTGACCTTCAAGCTGACCTTTCATCTGCATTTCTAGCATTTTGGGGTCAGGAGGTGGTTGGAGTTGACCAGATTCAGCCACTTGTGGGTTCAAAAGGTCTTGCCAGTTAGGCTGTTCTTGTGCATCTAAGATTCTCTGTACTACTTTGACAGGATCAAGCACGCCAGTAGGCAACAATTCCATTAGACCCTGAGCTTTGAGCAGTTTTTCTGTTTGCGACACAGCAGTGGGGTCAGCACCTGGGTAAATTTTGTGGGCTTTGGGATCAAAGTCCTGGGGATTAATCATGATGTTAAGGTCTTGTACTTCTGTAGTTGGGTTCAAATACAGATAATTAAGCCTTGCAATCTTTAAAAACTCTTCAGTCAAGCTGCGATACAATCGTTTGTACACAGCTGTAAACACTTTCATGCCTTGCTCAATGGTAGCCATTGTAGTGGTGGCAGGAGTGTTTTGTCCTGGCATTTTACCAACAAAGATTTCAGCAACTGAGGCTAGTTCTTTACCAGAGGTAATTAAACTGCCCATCAACTGGAACAGCACATTGCTAGGTTCTTTAGTTGGAAGGGGAACAATTTGTTGTTTAAGGTCTGAACCAGTAGAGTTGACTGCTTTCCACTCACCAGGAGTAAATCGGTTGTCACCCATACGGATGCGTAAACCTTTACCAATAAAACCAGACTGCAATGTGGACAGATGTCCAGAGTCAAGCAATTGGTTAATCAAAGTGTTTACTGATTCATTGATTGGACCAAGGAGGACACCAAAGCCAATATCATAGAATCCACCATCAGGATTAGGAATGAAACCAAACTTAGTGTAATACTGAATTGGATCAATCTTGTGAATCTTTCCATCAGGTCCCTGTTTGATCGTCGTTTCATCAAACCTAGCCACAATACGGACCACTTTTTTGCTTTCTTTGTGGAAGGTAACAATGTATGGTTCTTTGTAGCCGTCGTCATCTAAGTCTAAGAAGGTGTGTTGTTCAATGAATGTATAAGGGGTTGTTTCGTCAACAACCGATGGGCCAACCACATTAAGTAGGGGTTGTGGAGCACGTCCAAGATCAAGATCCAACCACAAACCAGATTGCTGGCGCTCTTTGAGCTTACGTGGGGACATCTCAATAATCTCGGAAATGCGTTCTGCATCACACAAGTTACGTGCCCAGTGGTTTACAACCAAGTTTTTAGGCATTACTAGATGTGAGCAGTTCTCTTCGTTTAAGCTATCCCAGTAGGTTTTCTTAAACATTGTACCTAGGATTGGAAGCATGATAAGCATCTTATCCATGTCCTCTTCCCAGCCATACATATCCTGCAATAGTTGCACAGACATGTACGTAGACACTGCTTCTGCAATTTCTGTCTTAGCTCCATCTGGGTCTTTGCCCAAAGGTTTAGCGTGTACAATTTTGCCGTTAGAAGGAACTAAGGAAGGATAGGCACGTGCTGCAAACTGCATAGCCGCTGTAGACAGCAAAGGGTATTTAACGTTTGCTGCTCCTACCCATGGATAGGTTTTAGGCTCAACCGTTTGCTTTGCTAGCTTTGTCCATTCGTCTACATGCTTTACCCAGTCTTGTCTAGATTGTTCATCTAAGTCATATCCAGCAAAAGCATCTTGTCCAATTTTACGAAGCTGTGCTTCATCCAGGGACTCAGCAATGTTAATGCTTTCTAGCATTGCAGCTAACGGTGTTTGATTTTCATCCATGTGTTAGTACCCAGTGTATGCGTTGCGCCCTTGTTCCATATTGCCTGAAGTGTTTACTTCATCAGCATAGAGTTCGTCTTCCATTTCTTGTTTTGTGGGAGCTTCAATGAGCTGATCTAACATAAGTCCCAAGTACGCAAAGGCGTCAACTTGGTCATCATGTTTACCACGAGGGAAGGAAAGACATTCGTTTTCAAAGATAGGATACCAATCACCTTCTTTGTCAAACTTAAGGCCATGTGCTCTGAGACGGGCTTGAATGCTCCGAGCACGGGTTGGCTTGTCTTTGCCTCCGTGCTTTAAGGGCAACAGAGAAATGTATGTATTGTTTTTAATCATCTCTTCACGTAAGAACGGGCCGATGGCTTTTGAGATTTGCATATCCTCAACACCCATGGCTACAGGATCATAAAGCTTTTGAAGGGTTAAGAATGTATCAACAATTTCTTTACCATCCATACGCTCACGGATAATGTTCTTTAAGTGAATTCGTTTATCTTCGTCAACACCTGCTATCACAAACACAGAGAAGTCAGCCTTCTCGCTTTCTGAAATAGCCAAGTCGGCAGTGACGTAGTAGTTGAGCTTTGTTTGACGATCATCTTGCGTTATAGGCAGAAAGTCGCTTCGTTTAAAGAAGCTGACACTTTCGTCAATTGGCTCGTTTAAATATTCCTGACTGTAAATGTCTGTAGTTCCATCCTTGACGGCTTCTTCATACAGCATCTTAAAGTCAGCAGCACTTTTCTTTGAAGGCCATAGCAACTTAGTAAAGTCACTATTGTGGGCACGGTATTTAACCGCCTTCCACATACCTTTACGTGTAGAGTATTGCTTTAGTTCTTCAATGACAGTCATCTTGTCTGATGCATTGGGCATGTTGCGTTCTAACAGGCTGTCAGCGTGCAGGATTGTTCCCACCATACGCACGATACCTGAATCACTTCTACAGGGCAGCAAGGCCCCTTTAAACCACTTACGCATTTTTTCACGACGGTCTTTGTTCATAACAAGCTCATCGTTTTCCATATCATCACACATAATGATGTCAGGACGAGACCCATTCCAGATTAATCCACGCAGCTTCTGTTCCGCTCCCTTGGCAATGATCCTGAACTTATGTCCGTCCTCACACTCAACAATGATGTCCGCTTCCGTGTCTTTGGCAAACTGGACAATGTTCTTATCGTTCTTTTTAATTCCAAACAACTGAATGAGTTCTTCATTCTCTTGCAATTCTTGTTTGAAAGTTCCTAAGAACAAAGCTGCCTGTGATTCTGTGTCAGACACAAGCAGCATAAATTTTCTTTCTCTAAACAGGAGCGTGGCTAAGCCATAGCCTAGCGTCACCCCTGTACTTTTGGCATGCCCTCGTGGGGCAGCAATGGCTACAAACTTTTCATTGGAACAACATAGGTCCCAACATTCCTTGTGGAAATCAGGAGAACTGGCTTGACCGTCAAAGCGACTGGACAGGACACTTCCCACAAATCCAGCAACAACCTCAGCGGTAAGCTTCATTTAATGTTCTCGTCTACTGGTTTGGCTCTTGAGGCTTCCGTCTCCATTTCTAGAAAAGCTTCTATTTGAGCCTTTAGAGACAGAGCGAGCGTTGGAAAGAGTATTGGCTCCGCCTTTGGAAAGAGGTCGGATGTGGTCGAGGTCATTTCCGTCTCCTTTGTGGGTGATGCCTTGAGCATTAGCTTGTCTCCGTAAGGTGGTTCTTTCCGACCGATTGTGTATCTGGTCTGGACGGCTGTGGTACTTCGCGTATTCCTTCGCGTAGTCCCTCTTCCCATTGGTCATGTATGGCATCAGCATTCTCCAAACTGGTTGCGGGAGCAGGATTCGAACCTACGACTTCCAGCTTATGAGACTGGCCTTCTACCTCTGAATTATCCCGCGTTTTAATCTCAACGTCCTCTGCATCGATGATGAGAGGGTCTTTTTTCTTTGTTACAAATTCTGCAAACTTTTCAGCCAGCTTAAGCAAACGATCCTCGTCTTGCTTCTCTTCCTGCTGGGGAGCAGCTGCCTTGTCAAGCAAGGCTCGTTTATCCAAAAGGTCAACAGCAACTTTATGGGCATCCCGTAGGTTGACCTGCTTGCGAACCATCTCGCCAGACTTTTGGTCAAACATGAAATCCCCGTTAACAATCCTATCCTCGACAGCCCCTAGGCTGGCATCAACGATTTTCTTCAAGCGTGCAGACATCTGCATGTTTTCTTGAAGCTTGATGTCCTCAACCGTGTTTTTCCACCATTCGGTGGTTTTCCACACACGGAGGGTTATTTCAGGGATGGCAAGCACCCTGCTCGTAAGAGCCAAGTTGCCAAGAAGCAACCAAGATTGGACAGCTTCTATTTTTTGCTTGTCACTCCAGGAATGGTTAGAACCCGTGCTCAAAGCACGTTTCTTTGGGCTGCGTTTTTTAGCAGCAGGATTGTCCGATAAAGCCATTGTTTTTGTTCTCCACAAAAAGATCCTCTAGGAAACAGGCATCATTTGTGATGCCGTATACTTAATATTATACCATAGATTAAAGTAAATGTCAAGCTATTTCTAAAAAATTTATAAAAAAAATTTTAAGACTACATCTTGACAAAACAGGAATTGTATGTTATACTATATATTAATATATATATTATATTATATATTATTATATTATTATTATATTATATATTATACTTATACGCACGTACACGTGCGCATGCGTACGCACGAGCAAGCTCATGCTTGCGACAATGTACGCGCGAAGCGCTATGACCATCTTGCTTACATTGAACCTAAAGGTTGTATGCGAGGCCCTAGCCGAGCTTAGCATGTGTCTAGAATCGATTTAAACACCCCTAGAAGCTCCTGAAAGGAGCATGGGAATACCTAGGTAGCCAAACTATAAATAATCGTTTTAAACGCTTGTCCTATAAACAGTATACCCCACCCCTTTTAAAAACAATAATTACCGTAGTAAATAGGGTTACGCACAATTTCCCTCCAGCCAAGTTTCCCCCCACCCCCCCTTTGAATATTCAAATGATGAGGTGATGTTTTAAATTATGCATTTCAAATATAATCAAATACTTATATAAGCCCATGCTGATATACTTATATGCGGATTCGCTTATATAAGCCGTTGCCATTTCTTAGATTCTAAGATTGTAAACGCGAATGATTCTCATTCTCACCCACTAGAATGTAGGTAATACTTTAGTTCTAACCCTATACAAAGTAATACTTTTGTTTCTAGAACCACTACCTATATACATCAATAGTAGTAATGTCCCAGAAATGGTGTAATACTTTTGTTTCCTAAACGGAAACTAGATGAATACTTTAGTGTCAAAAGTGTCGGAAAACCGACAGTTAGTAAGCACTCACTTGTCAAAAAGTCGACACTAGTGTCAAAAAACCGACACCATTTTGGAAACCAAAGTGTTACAAAATGAGCCAAAATAATACTAAAGTAATATGGCACACTAGTTGCTTACTATATAGGTATCAGAGAAAATCTTATTTAAGGGCTAAAATTGAAAACAAAAGAATTCATTTTACTAGTTGGCATAATCTTTGCTTACTTAATAGTATCAGGATTAGACAATCTTAAATGAGGGAATCTTAGTTAAGAAAATCTTAGTTAAGAAATACTTAGATTCTAAGATAATGTCGAATTGAATGGCATGGTGTCATTCAGACGGCATTACATTGAAATCTTGGAGATTTTATCATGGCATTTTATGACATTTCATTCAGTGATGATGCGGTAACTTTTGTAAACACTAAGACGAATAAGGCGGAGAAATTCGAATTATTCGAGCAAATGGCGGACATTGATGCGATTCGCATAGTCAATGGCGAGATTAAGGCTAGAGACAATGTTTCAAAGGCTAGTGTCTCACTATTGTCTCATTTATTGGATTCGCCTAGATTAGACGAATATAAGGGTAAAACCCCTATAAATGAACTAATCCCGAATGACCTAAAATCCGCCATTCGTGACATTGAGACAGAATATTTAAAACCGATATTCTCAGCCCCTATGATTGAAAAGGGCAACACAATGGCAACCATTGAAAAACAATGGCAACTATTTGCTAGTGGTTTGCGTGAAGGCGGTGGTTATGCCAATGCAAAATCTAGGGTTATTAAATACTTTGCTCATATTGGCAAATTACCCCTAGCAGAGAATGGCAAATGTCTTACAGTGGCATCAATAGACAAAATTTTGTCTAATGAAATGTCTAAGATTGTGCCTGATGTAAAAGGCGGTATAGCCGATAAACTGGTGAAATTGTCTCTAGAAATTGAGAATAGAAAAGAAACTACGGACTTAGGCGATTACCCTACTGCTATTGCATCACTTAAGAGTATGCTAGCAACATACGAAGGGCTATATCGTGAGACATTAGAGAATCTTACAATGGCTATCGGTAATACTAATTTGCAAAATGTCGCACAAATGGCTATTGCAAAGGCTAGCGAGAAACCTAGTATAGAATCCATTGATGCACAATATCAGAATGGACAAATAGACGATACTACCTATCAAATTATGATGCTAGAACACCATAATATAGAAATTGTCTTAGAATAAAATCTCTCTCTCAAATTAGCCCGCCATTGTGCGGGCTTTTTTTGTTGCGTAACTTTTTAGTTACGCTTTTTTTTGTGCCTAAAATTTGAGGTGTTGTATGGATACAACGGGTCTATCAAATAGGTCTATCAGCACGGTCTATCAACAGGCGTGGTGCAAGTGTGGTCAATCCATTGGCTCAGAACGATTTAACTTAGGATATAGGCTATGTCTAGTTTGTGGAGAAAAAGACGCAAAGCAAAGAAAGTTTACAGTTGTGCCTATGCCCAAGAGTAACTACATTTTAGTTACAGACATGGCACTATTGCGAGGTTTAAACAGTTCACATAAGGGGAATTCAGATGGACTTTGAAACATTTATCTTTAGATTCGGGCTAACCATTGTGTTCAGCATCATCATTGCAATGAATGTCATTGGTTGCGTATTGGTGGGCTATGGTATAGGACACTTTCTATTATGATGATACTCAATCCCAAGGCTAAAGAATCTCAACAGCAAGAAATTGAGAAACACAAACAATGGCTTGCTAAAGCCAATGCGGGTCAAATTGAGTTGGGCTTTGATTTTGAAGCCCGTCTTAACATTATAAAATCCAATCTATGGAAAAGCATTCGTGACCTATTACCAGAGGGTAGACAGGCAGAGGTCTTAATGTCTTTACAGAAAGTTTATCTGTCCAACACTAAAATAGATTTAGACATGGACAATTTGGATTCAGCCATGGTATGGCAAGACACCATACAAGGGCATGAGTATTGGGCAAGTTTACATTCAATGTGTATGGAGAATGATATATGAAAATCGTTAATGTTTTTGTTAAACGGAGTCGTTTGGTCGGTAAAAACTACCATTATACGCTATTTGCACGCAATGCACCGAGAGCGTTTACCTACTTCAAGTGGGATAAACCTATTTCTATGCAAGCCTTTTGTAAATTGTAAGGGGATTCACATGAACACTTGTCCTGAATGTAGTGAGTATGTATTGTGTAAAGAATGCCAGCAGGCTTTTGAAGAGGCTCAGGTCTATCAACAAGCCGAGCCAGAGCCAACACGCATCAACATAGCCAGTGGAGAAGATGTATGTTTAGCGTAAAATGGAAATCCCGTGACTTCGAGAAGAACGGTCGTGACGGCACAATCAAGTATCAGGTTGGTAAAAATGAGGCTATGCTTGTCTGTAGAATAGAAACATGGGCATTTGGTAGTTGTGCTTGCTTTGCATTAAGTAGGTTCAATGATGCCTACAACTTTCGCTATGATGCAGAGAACATTGATAAATTCTTTGAGTTTGTCTGCGGTTTAGACGAAGATTGGAAGCCCAGAGAGTTTTACTTTCTGTTAAGCAAGAGCCAACTTGCTCAGGATAAACTAAAGTTTCTGTATAGACACCCCAATGTCAAATTGCGTGATGTGTTTAGCAACAAATCCCATGGTCCAAACAAAGTTTATTTGTTTAGATATTCTGCAAGTAAGGATTTCAAAGCCTTCCGTAAATTGAAGGGTATGTAATGAACATCATAGACATATACATAGGCAGAGATTTCTACGACTACAAGCGTAGCCCGTCACACCACGCGTGTGAAACCAATGTAGATGATGACTACATTGATGGACAACTCGAGAGAATTGTCAAGGAGTTTAAAGCCAAGAAAATCCCTTGGTATCTAATGACTGTCACCACATATGAGGTGGGTGGTGATGTTAACACTGCTCATTATCACAATGCTCACCCCATGAAGGAGAAAATCATTCTCAATAAACCCGCTAAAGATGCACCACCCCCTAGGTATGGAATTAACATTGAAGAACTAATTAACGGTCATCATGGATTGGCTGTTAATGTCTATGCACCGCCAGAAGCACAACAACCTGTAGAGGAGCCTGACTTTGATTGAACTAACATTTGCCAGTAAGCGTGTAGTTACACCCCCTCCTGTATTGGAGGTGTCTAAACTACCATGGTATCCTGCAATACCCCCTAATGTTCAGCAACTAGCCGATGCCAAAGGCATCACTGTCCCTGAATATTTGAGGCGTGATAAGATTGTCCAAGAACTGTATGCCACAGTTAAACTGAAGGCGGGTGATACCGCATACCCAGTCAATGCTAGTGGCTATGCCAAGTATGGTGCTTCCATTGTCATAGGTGTATGTAAAACATACAAAGACTTTGGCACTGATGGTGTATGGAATGATGACAATCCCATGATTATCACCTTCTCTCCTCTCAAGAAACGAGAAGAACACATCTTCTGCACAGCGGATTACCTCGTTCATCGTAACCCCCACATAATTACTTGCTAAGGTCTATCAAATTGCCTACACTAGCCTACTCACCGTTCGGTAACGGACACTCCATCTACCCCTTTGACGAACTATTCGACAATCAAGTAGATGCCTATGTTAATGGATTCAATGGTGTTGATGCCTTCCTGTTATGGGGTGGCACAGACATTCATCCATCATTCTATAATGAATCTCCACATAGATTCAATCAAGCCCCATCATTCCCATCTGAGCGTGATATGTGGGAATGGGGTGCAATGAAAGCGTGCAAAGCCAAGGGTATACCAATCATTGGTGTATGCCGTGGTGCTCAGTTCATGTGTGCATTTGCAGGTGGTAAACTGATACAACACGTATCAGGGCATGACCGTGGCTATCACCCAGTGGTTACATCATATGGTAAGACTTATGATGTTACATCAGCACATCATCAGATGCTTGACCTAACAGACACTGAGCATGAACTAATTGCGTGGTCTCCATCTAATCTCAGTGCTGTATACTATGGTGCTAAGAATGAGACACCAGAACATCTATTGTTACAGATGCGAGAGTCTAAGTTTAAAGAACCAGAGATTGTATACTTCCCTGAGTTCAAAGGTTTGGCTATTCAGGGACACCCTGAGTGGGCTGATTTAAAAGAAGAGTTTGTGCAAGAAACAAACCGTTTAGTTGTCGAGTATCTATTTAACGAGAAATGGAAATAACTATGCGTCTAGGCTCTGACCCCGAAGTATTCCTGCAAGACCAAGCAGGTAATCCCGTATCTGCCATTGGTTACATCAATGCAGACAAGTGGAATCCTATGCAGATTCCTGATATGCCTGAAGGCTATACCTTGCAAGAGGACAATGTGTCCCTCGAGTATGGTGTGCCACCAGCATCTAGTGCCGATGAATTTGTTCTTCACATTAACAGTGTGATGACCAAGTCTAAGGAATATCTACCTAACCTATCATTCTCTAAGTTGTCATGTATCATCTTCCCTGAGAGTCAGATGAATGACCCTCGTGCCCACATCTTCGGTTGTGAGCCTGACTTTGATGCTTGGACTAAGGATGTCAACAAGAAACCGAATCCTCCTCATCCTCTTATGCGTAGCGCTGGCGGTCACATCCATGTCGAGACGCAGAAAGATGCACTCGATGTTATCCGTGCCATGGATTTATTCCTTGGTGTCCCCTCTGTGCTAATGGACGATGGTGAGATGCGTAAGCAGTTGTATGGTAAGGCTGGTGCATTCCGTGCCAAACCATATGGCGTAGAGTATCGCACTCTCTCTAACTTCTGGATATTTAACGATGACTTGATTCGTTGGGTCTGGAATAATACTCAGCGTGCGTTAGATAGCGTAGGCGTAGTAGATGTGTCAGCAGAGCAAGAGCGTATCTTGCGGTCTATCAACAACAGCGACAAGAAACTCGCTAAGAAACTGGTTAAAGAATATGACTTAGAGGTGCTTTTATGATGTTTATCCCCATGCTTGCTGATGATATTAACAAATATTATCGGCATACCTATGTCAAGTTTAAGGAAACTGGCGATACCCTGTATTACATTCGTGATGTAAATCACAGATTGATTCGTGGCACTGACCAAGACGGCACAGAGTTTGAACTCTATCTCAGCGATGACCATCCATATGAAGTGGATTATGTCTTGCCTAACAAGAGTTTCTTCCAACTGGCTAAGAGTGCTTGCCTGTTACAGCGTATCCCTGCTAAACAGTATCGTCGTGGCTTATGCAACGAGAATACTCGTATCACTCGTGTCGGTAAGACTGGTAACCTTGTGTCCATGGACTTATCGTTTGATGTGCTCAAGGCGTTTGTTGGTAAACAGACATTCCCTAGCCTATCCACTGTGCTTATCCAGCGTGCTAAGCCCATCTCCGTAGCCCTGTCCAGCAGATTTGCCTATGTCCCTGAGAATGGTATGCTCTTTGCTGACCTCACCCCCGTAGCCCAGATTAACAAGAAGGAGAAAACCATTGTGATGCTTCACAATATATTTAGACCTGAGATTGTAGAACTCACCAAGAATACTGATTTGGAGTTTGTATGAGATTGTTCCAAGCATTAAACCTAAACAAGAGTGACTTAGATGATGCTAAGCAATTTGTTGCTGGCATAGAGTGTGAGATAGAGAGTGTCGATAGCAAGCGAGACTTCCCTTTCTTTCAGTATACAACAGACGGCAGTCTGCGTAATGACGGTGCAGAGTTCATCTCTATCCCGTTAGAGAAAGATACATTGATGGGTGCATTCAAGAATCTCCATGCAGAGATTGAATTGTATGAGCCAGAGAATGCTTTCTCCAATCGCACATCAACCCATGTGCATATTAATTGCCGTAGCCTAACGGAAGAGAATGCCCGTCAGTTGGTATTGTTCTATGCATTGTTCGAGGAATATTTCTTTGCAATGGTAGACAAAGACCGCAGACACAACATTCATTGTGTCCCGCTTACCGAAACATTCTTGCCATCTATATACAAGTATCCATTGCTCAAGGCAATGACACAGTGGCACAAGTATACAGCGTTGAATGTATTGCCGTTAGCCAAGCAAGGTTCAATAGAGTTCCGTCATCTGCAAGGCACTGACAATCCTGTCTTGCTCGAAGAATGGCTAACAACTTTAGACAATCTATGGCGTATGTGTCAGCGTGAGGAAATCAATCCAACCTCGCTGAACAATCCAATCGTGGTGAAACAATGGTGGCGAACATTGTTTGGACATAGCCCACGCATCATGGCTCTCGAGCCTACTCTCCCAAGCATGACTAGAAACAGTATGCTTGATGTCAAGTTCGCCTTCATCTAAGGAACTATATGTGTGGTATCGTAGGCGTAGTCCTAAAAACTGATAAGGGTTTTCTAAAACAAACAGAAGACTCCTTCTACCAAATGCTATATGCTGATGCTTTGCGTGGCGATGACAGCACTGGCATTATATCTGTGGAGAATGACACAACATTCCACATATCCAAAGAAGCAAGCCACCCTGCATGGTTTATCCCTATCTATGATGCAAGCCCAGTAGGTAAGGCTATGTGGTCGGATGGTAGGGCGCTCATTGGTCACAATCGTAAGAAGACCATGGGTCTTATCGATGACACAAGTGCTCACCCATTCGTAGTAGGCGATGAGTTTGCTATGGTTCATAACGGCACATTGTATAATCATCAAGCACTAGCCAAGACAACAGTCGACAGCGAGGCATTGACTATTCACTTAGCCAAAGCATTCGAGCATGATGACTATGTCGCTGATGTAGAGGAAGCATTGGGTCAGGTAAACGGTGCATATGCCGTGGCTATGTATGACCAGAGACACAATGCCATTCGTCTCTTGCGTAACAAAGAACGACCGTTATGTTACATAGAAATGGACAATGCTTGGTATTTTGCTAGCGAGGCAGGTATGTTGCTGTGGATATTATCCCGCAATGGCTATGACATGACTAAGAGCAAGGTGCAATTCATTCCTGAGCATACTCTTGTATCGTTTAACTTAGATAACAATACGATGAACGAAGAGGTATTGGTGCCAAAAAAGCCCTATACCCCTATCAAGACTATAGTCAAGGCATATACGGGGGGTATGGCGGGTATTAATGGGAAGGATGGGTTGAGCAAAAATGCTTTCAAGCGATTTCGTAGAAAGATTATTAACACCAAGTTAGAATGGTGGTGTGAAGATTTCATCGAATCCAACTACCCCAAAACATTATACGATGGCGAAGTAATGCTTACCCTCATGGGTGTGTCTGACGGATTGCTCATTGACCATCATCTGTCAACAGAAATAAATTACAAAGATTTAATTCTTACTCCAGATGACTTGACAGATAGGCTCTGGACTGGTATAGTAGAGGACGTGTTCTATGACGTTAAGTCTAAACGCGTATCCATCCATCTTAGAGATGCTCTCCCCCTCCCTGTATCCTATCGCAAGAACACTGTAATAGATGCAGAATACATCAGAAGGAAACTAGATGATAAAGAAAAAGCCGAGTCTCTTGTGCACTGAAAAAGGCTTAAAGAGTAAAAGCCTGCGCCTAATAGCGCAAGGTCTATCAGCAAGGTTAGGCAAACGCATATGGCGCACAACCCGTCCTAGCAACATTCGACCACAGTTTAAATATGGTCAGAGTGTCAACAAACTAAGCCAGTATCAGTGGTTTAAAAACAACAACATTCCATCTCTGGAATTTACAACAGAACTGAATGAAGCAGTGGACTGGTGTGAAGAAGGTCACACCGTGTTCGGTCGTAAGTATCTTAATGCTTCCTGTGGTAAGGGCATCATGGTGTTTGAGTCTTCGTTGGATGTAGAGCCATGTCCTGTGTATACTCTATACAAGAAGAAGAAGCGTGAGTTTCGTGTCCATGTCTTCAAAGACCAAGTGGTAAGTGTGGTCGAGAAGAAACGCAAGAAGGAGTTTGATGGTGCAAGGGATACCAAAATCCGAAACGTCGCCAACGGATACGTCTTCGTTCAACAAAATGTGGATGAACCAGATGGTCTCCGAGAACTGGCATTGCGTGCGGCTCAAGTATCCTACTCTGATTTCAGAGGTGTGGACATCGGTTACAATAAACTCAAAGACGAACTCTTTGTCATTGAGGTTAATTCAGCCCCAGGAATTCAGGGCAACAACATCAACAGATACTTGGAGGCAATCGTCCAATATGTTTAAAATCAATATTCTCAAGAAGCATAAGGGTCAGTATGCCGAAATTGACCAGCCCAATCCTTTGCGTTGGCGTATTATGCATCGTAGCAAAGATGTGTTAACATCGCAGTCCTGTCTCATCAAATGTAAGGACTTCTTTAATGACGTAGTGGCATGGAAGAAAGCCAAGAAAGCCTTCGTCATATACAGTTTTAAGAACAACATCAAGTTCAATAAAGGTGGTGTATATCTTCACTTAACAGAGATAGACAACCGTGACTTGTTTCTTAAGAACTTGAACATTGTAGACATTCGATTAGAGCAAGACTTAGGTGTATCTTTAACTTTATGGAACGATACTCCCACTAGTATTGTTGTATTAATACCACAGAAAGTATTTAACAGCACCTACTACATCTCTCTGTTGAGTATGCTCATTCGGTTGTGTAATTACAACATTGAATACACTACATGGGACAGTATCTTTGATGAAAATGCCCCTCTTAACACCGTAGAGGAAGCCTTTAACGACAATGCTAAAGCATTCACACAGAAGAATGGTTTTAAACTGTTGACAAAGTATCGTAAGTTGTGGTATAATAGCACTAATGGGTGGGACAGTGCATCAGGTAAGGATTTGATAGGTTCAATCATCCATAACAATGGTGTATGTGATTGGGTTAAAAGCATGGAGGCTAAATGATTTACAATCCAGATAAATGGGTTATCGTAAAGATAACAGATAAAAAAGATAAGACACACTATCGTGTGTTCGGTTCATGGTATGGAGGATACCTAGGTAGTGATTCTTGGAGAATGAATTCAGGAATCAATGGGGCATCTCGTGAAGATGATGTCTATTCTTTTTATGGTAGCAGTGGCTCAGAGTATAGATGCCATAACAAAACTTATGGAACATCTGGGTATGGTGGAGGTGTGTTAAAACAAATGACTGACCAACATAAAAAAGCAGATGTCACAATAACAGTTATGCCAGAACATACTAACTGGCTAACATTAGATTGGGGAAATGTAAAATGAAATGCTCATGTTGTGATGTAATCCTGTCAACACGGGAATCAGTGCGTAAATTTAAAAGTAGCGGTGAGTATGTAGATATGTGCGACAAGTGTTTGTCTACCATCTCAGATGATGTAGCCGTAATAGAAGGAAAGGTTACAGAAGATAATGAATACAATGACTACGAGTAATGGCTAAGTTTCTTAAACACGAGAGTTGCCCACAATGTGGGAGTAGAGACAACTTAGGTAGGTATTCCGATGGTAGTGCGTGGTGTTTCGGTTGTGGCTATTATGAACGCAGTGACACCAGTCCCTTTGTAGGAGAACGAAATGGGAAAACTGAAGAGTATGATGATGGAGAACGAGTATGCTTCCCAGATGATGCAACAAACACTCTGGACGGAAGAGGATGTGAATGGCTTGCTAAGTATGGACTTACAGCAGTTGACGCAATTAAGGCAGGATTTAAGTGGTCTCCTAAATGGGAACAACTCCTTATGCCCTTCTATGGAGAAGACGATGAACTCGTCTGTATCCAAGCCAAAAACTTTAATCCTAAACGAGCAAGCAAAGCCAAGTATTACAATGTTGGGGAAAAGGCCAAATCACGGACAATATACGGTTCACACGGAGAACTCCTCGTCTTAACCGAGGATGCTGTATCAGCCCTCGTAGTGAGCCGTGTAGCAGACGCTAAGCCTTTGCTTGGCACATCCATATCCCGATACCATTTAAGTCTCTTAAAGGGGCATTACAATGCGTTGGCGGTATGGCTTGACAACGACAAGTGGCGTGAAGCAAGGGAGATAGCAGATGTTGCAAAATTATTGGGATTGGATTGTAGAACTGTCTTTACGGAAAAAGATCCGAAGGAGTATTCGCTTGATGAAATCAGGAAGTTTGTGGCGTAAACGAAAGGACGTTATGAAATTTAATGACAAAGAATTAGAAAGTAAAGCAAGACAAGAGGCTGCCTTACAAGCCCTGCATGATGAGAACAAACGTTTAGGTTTGTATGATTATGAGATAGGGTTTATTGAAGGTAAAGCACATTACAAAACCTCACGGCAAGAATTGCGTGAGCAAATTGAAGGCTTGGAACGCGACTATGAATTGCTACTTGCTGAGAAAAACCGCCCATGGGTTGGGTTGACGGATGAGGAAATTGCTCAAGGCAACAAAGAATCTTTTGTAACACAGCAGGCATTTGAATCTGCCGTGTATTGGGCTGAAGCCAAACTAAAGGAGAAGAACACATGAAATTTAAACGACAATGGGTTGACCCAGCAGAAGGCTGGAAGTATGGTTTCCCTAAAATCTATGACTCAGATACAGACGGAACAATGGAAGAATGGTTACTCAAGAATGGCTATCCAAAGAGCATGATTCAGTTCCCAATTCGCTACTGGCTTGCAGTAGCAGAGGATGAAGAAAGTGTTGTTAAAATACAACTTGACAAACAAGATAATGTATGATATAATTATATGTATATATAGTATATAATATATATAATATAATATATAAGGAGTATATCTATTCTTCATGAATTAAGTATTGTTAAACATCTACTAAACTATCCTGTCTGGGAATCTTACAAAGACAGGCTTACTCTTTCTGACTTAACGAAAGAAATACAACCAGTTTATTCTGTCCTTGATAACTTTCATAGACAGAATGAAAGCAAGACAAACTTGACTGTAAACGACTTAGCAAACCTCTTGTTTGCTTCGTCTGCTAAGGACAAGGACTACTACCAAGGCGTCTTAGAGAACTTAGAAACTCTTGACGTAGGTGAAGACAGCACCATAACTCTTATCAACTCTATCCTGTCGCATAAGAAGCTCAAGGAAATATCTCTTGCTGCTTACGATGTTACTGAAGGTAAACTAGAACATGATAAGATGCGTGAGTTGCTCACAGAGTATCTCAAGGAGCAAGAAGCCCATGAGAAAGAAGAACAGTTTGATTTCATATCAGACGATTTAGAGGAACTTGTAAATGATGCAGTCAGAAAACCAGGACTACGATGGCGCGTTAAAACACTCAATAGTATGCTTGGCTCTCTCAGGAAAGGCGATTTCGGATTTATATTCGCTCGGCCTGAAACAGGAAAAACCACCTTCTTGGCTAGTGAAACTACCTTTATGGCGGAGCAGCTTACAGAAGATGCAGGACCAATTGTATGGTTCAATAACGAAGAGCAAGGAAACAAAGTAAAGCTTCGTTGCTATCAGGCTAGCCTAGGCATGGACATGCCAACATTGTTCAGTGACCTCAAAGGCAACCGTGAAGCCTACATGGAGAAGACTAAGGGCAAGCATAAAATCTTTGACAGTGGCATCATACATAGAAGCACAGTCGAACAAGTATGCAAGCAGTATAAACCTTCTCTTGTCATCTTTGACCAAATTGATAAAATCAACGGCTTTACAAATGACCGTGAAGACTTACGTCTAGGTTCAATTTACATGTGGGCTAGGGAACTGGCTAAGGAGTATTGTCCTGTCATTGGTGTGTGTCAAGCAGACGGCACTGGCGAGGGACAGAAGTGGCTTACTATGGCAAACGTAGCCAATGCCAAGACTAGTAAGCAAGCAGAGGCAGATTGGATTATAGGCATCGGTAAGATTGCAGATGCTGGCTATGAGAACTTACGTTACTTACATGCCAGTAAAAACAAACTCATGGGTGACTCAGACAGTTTGCCAGACATGCGACATGGTAAGAAAGAGGTATTAATTAATGCAAACATTGCCAGATACGAAGATATATGATTTGGTTAAGCAGTTCTTTACAATCCTAGAACGACAGGAAAGCACTGACTCAGGTCGGATGTTCCATCCAACAACAATTTCTAGTTGTAGAGTAATGGAACAATTAAAGCTAGAAAAGGTATTAGAAGGGATGAAACATGAAATTTCCAAAACACCGAGCTAACTGTTATGTAGTAGTGCGCTACCTTGGAGACAACACTACCGTGTGTGGTGTGTTCCCTACCTATGACGGAGCAGATGCCTACAAGGGTGCTTGTGAGCAGGATTGGATTGACTCCAAGGCTACCTACAACGCAGAATTTGATGTAGTAATGACCACATATTATGACGCATGAACATCTTAGCCTTAGACACAGAAACAACAACATTTAATAAAGGAAACCCTTATGACCAACGTAATAGACTTGTATGTATTAGCTTTGCCTCAGATAATCACTCTGGTGCTGTGTGTGTGGACGCTCTTAGGGCTGTCATACGTGATGTTGAAAGTGTCGACATGGTTGTTGGATTCAATTTCAAGTTTGATCTCGCGTGGCTTCTCAAAGTCGGGGTCTATCAGCTAAGCAACAAGCAGATATGGGATGTACAAATCGCTGAATTTATCCTGTCAAACCAAACCAACAGATTCCCAAGCCTGAATGAGACATGTGAGCGTTACGGGCTGGAAGCAAAGCTTGATGTGGTTAAGACAGAGTATTGGGACAAAGGAATAGACACAGATAAAATACCTTGGGATGTGCTGGCTAGTTATGCGACTAGAGATGCCGAGCTAACACTTGCTTGTTACCATGCTCAACGAAAGCTAATGACGCCTGCCCAAGTCAAACTGTGTTTCCTTATGTGTCAGGATTTGAAAATATTACAAGAGATGGAAGCCAATGGCATTCCGTTCAACGAACAACTATGTATCACTAGAGCTAAGGAGGTTGATGACAAAATATCAGCGCTTAAGGGAAAACTCGAAGCTATCTATTCTACCGTTCCTATTAATTTTGCCTCTAACGATCATCTTTCTGCCTTTCTTTATGGTGGCATTGTTAAAGAAGATGGTAAGGAGCATGTTGGATTTTATAAAACAGGAACCAAGGCGGGTCAACCCAAATACAAAAATATAATTATTGAACATCATTTGCCTAGAATCTACCAGCCCCTCAAGGGCAGTGAGATGGCTAAGGCTGGCAACTATGCCACAGATGAAGCAACCTTGCGTAAGCTGAAGGGTAATAAGTCTCTTGTGAATATGCTCCTAGAGCTATCCAAACTTGAGAAACTCAACGGCACATATTACAATGGTCTTATTAAACTTAGAAAAGAAATGAATTGGGAAGAGGGAATGCTACATGGCAACTTCAATCAGACAACAGCGCAAACAGGTCGGCTATCTAGTTCTAGACCAAATCTGCAAAACTTTGCTAGCGAACTCCAAGACATATTTGTCTCCAAGTACGTACACTAAAGAGGAACTAGAGCAAGCAAACAGAGACCTTCCTTGGGCATTACGGGATTGGTCATACGAGGCTGAGAAGGAGAAAAGAAATGCATGACGAAGTAGAAGACGATGAGTATGAGTGTCCTGCATGTGGAGGTCCAATGTATACACAACCTCATTGGAAGTATTCACAATGTGATGACTGTGGCTTTACAGAAGTAAAAGAAGGAGATTATGACTGAAATAAAACAACTTGAGTATAACGACGGACTTGTCAACTTTGCTTCTTTGTTACAACAACATGGAGTTAAGCGAGTGCTAATGGATTTCCAGATGCACTACCCTGGCTATTTTATGGAGATTAAGAATGCCATTAACACCTATCCAAACAAACCCGCAGCAGCTCTCCTAAGAAAGTAATGCTGATACAATGTGACGCAAGTCAACTAGAATGGCGTACGCTGTTAGAGCTAGCCAAAGACGACGTAGGTATACAAGAAATACTAGGAGGGGAAGACACCCATGCTAAGAATCAAGAGGCTTTTGGCCTGCCTTCAAGGCTCATCGCTAAGATATTTTTATTCAGAACCATTTATCGTGGCTCTGGCTGGTCTTTCGCTAATGATCCTGACTTCATGCACGTATCAACCAGTCCCGACTTTTGGGACGACATGAATGAGCGCTTCTACAGAAAGTACTCAGGCATTGACGCTTGTCATAGAAAATGGAAAGATATCATCATGGGTGGTAACCCAATCGTTGGACCCATGGGTAGAAGTTGGTCTTGTCCCCCCAAGCGAGACTATAGAGGAGAACTTAAAATACCTTGGACAACTCTTACAAACTATCCCGTTCAAGGAACTGGTGCTGACGTTATGATGATGGCTAGAATAATGGCTAAGAAAAGGATACAGGATGCCAGAATCCCTTGTGATTTTATCTCTACTGTGCATGATTCCATTGTTATTGACACTGAACAAAGATACCTCGAGCAAATACGAGGAATTTTTGAAACCGTTTTTACTGATATTCCTAGCAGAATTAAGTCTGTGTTTGGGTATAACTGGACTACTCCTATGGCTTGCGAGAGCAAGTATGGCATGAACATGAAAGATATGCAAAAATTCTCTTGACACGGAGATTAAAACGTGTTACAATAATAGTATAGACACTAATAATTTAAGGAAATTATGAACATAACCATTTTGTCTGTTGACATTAAAACAGTACCTACCGCTAAAGGTAGCTATCAAACCGCTGACGTTGCTTACAAGAACAACTCGTTCCAAGGCAAAGTAGAAGGTAAGAAGGTCATGTCCTTCGGTGCAACCAAAGATAGCTTCTCAACATTGGCTCTTGCACAGCCAGGCGAAAGTTACGAGGTTACAATTGTTAAAAATGACAAAGGCTACAACGACTGGGTCTCCATGGCTAAGGCTGAGGCTGGGGCCTCTAGCCCTGCTGTATCGGCTTCTGCTGGTGGTAAGGCTCCTGCAGCAACGCCACGTAGCACCTACGAAACACCAGAAGAACGGGCGCAGAGGCAAGTACTTATTGTACGTCAATCTAGCCTTAGTGCTTCTGTCAATCTGCTATTGGCTGGCGCTAAAACTCCACCATCAGTAGAAAGCGTATTAGCTATCGCTAAGCAGTTTGAAGACTATGTGTTTGGTAAACAAGCACTTGGTCCCATCAGTGAGATGTCTGACGACTTCCCACAGGTAGACTAAATAATGCAGCGTTTAGTGTAATGGTAGCACACGATTCTGTGAAAGTCGTAGAAACGGATCAAAACCGTAACGTCTGCCCATAGTTTTGAGGGTTGTCAAGCCAGCAATCGAGGATGTTGACGTAGGGCTTTTTCTGGCTTTCCACCCTACCTAGTTGAAGACCAAATCGAAACCCTCACCCTATTAGCTGATATAGTTCAATTGGTAGAATGCTCGGGGTATCTGAGTAAATGGGAGTTCGAGTCCCCCTATCAGCTTTCTTATATGAAAATACCTAAACAATTTAATCTGGCTGGTTCTACATGGACAGTCACACAAATACATGATTACAATCTCTTAGGAAGTTGTAACCGTGACACTAGACAAATCATTCTAAAGAAGAATGTTATGCAAGAGGTTAAGGAACAAACCTTCTACCATGAACTCATTCATGCAATCTTTTACATGTTAGGTAAAGATGAACATGATGAGAAAGAGGTAGATGTGCTTGCTACTTTCCTACATCATTTTATACAATCTGCGGAGTACTAATGCCTTTAAAGAAATCTAAATCAAGTAAAGCTGTTTCTGAAAACATTAAAACAGAAATGAAAGCTGGTAAGCCCCAAAAGCAAGCAGTAGCAATTGCTTTGGATGTCAAGCGTAAAGCAGGCGGTAAAGTTCCTGCAAAGAAAGGCATGTAATGGCTACAAAACCTGGATTGTATGCAAACATTAACGCAAAAAAAGAACGTATTAAAGCAGGTTCTGGTGAACACATGAACAAGGTTGGTAGTAAAAATGCTCCAACCAAACAAGATTTCATTGACTCTGCTAAAACTGCAAAGAAACCAAAGAAAGGTAAATAATGGTAGCTGCTTGGCAAAAGAAAGAAGGTAAGAATCCAAAGGGTGGGCTTAACGCAAAAGGCCGTGCCTCTTACAAAGCTGAAACAGGGGGTACATTAAAGGCTCCTGTTAAGTCAGGAGACAATCCACGACGTGCTTCTTTTCTAGCACGTATGGGTGGTATGCCTGGCCCAGAAGAGAAGGATGGTAAACCTACCCGTCTTAAGCTGTCCTTACAGGCTTGGGGTGCTTCATCTAAAGCAGACGCTAAGGCTAAAGCCAGCGCAATTTCTGCACGTAACAAAAAGGCTAAATGACCACAGCACTAATCGATGCTGACATTGTGGCGTACCGTTGTGCTGCTGCGAGCGAGAATGAACCTGTAGAGGTAGCTCTCGTTCGTACAGATGAACTGATACGTCGCATCTTGTTAGAAACAAACAGCGATACATACAAAACCTACCTCACTGGTAGTGATAACTTTCGATACGAATTCAACCCTGAATACAAAGCCAATCGTAAGGACACGCCTAGACCTAAATGGTTACAGCAAGTCCGTGAATACATTTGTACAGAATGGGGAGCATCAGTAGAGAACCACCAAGAAGCGGATGATGCCATGGGCATTTATCAGATGGCTAACAAAGACACTGTCATTTGTACCATAGATAAAGACTTGTTGATGATTCCTGGAGAACATTTTAATTTTGTAACAGGAACACATCGTGAACAATTTCCAATCCCTGCTATTCGCCACTTCTATTATCAGCTTATCATGGGCGATCGTACTGACAATATATTTGGCTTTGATGGGAAAGCTCGACAAAGCGTCCCCAAAAAGCTCGAATCTACTATTGCAGAGCTGGAGAGTTACGACGATGAGCTTGACATGTTTGAGTTTGTACGTAATCTTTATGGCGACGATGAACGCCTTCTCATGAACGGAGTATGTTTGTGGATAAGACGTCAAGAGGATGAAGTCTGGAAATTTCCTACATGAGAAATGGTGGGAAGTGGACAGAAGCTCGTTACCGAAGCTTTGTAACATCTACACTCAGGGCAGGGAGTCGCAAATGGCCTCCTAAGTATGAAACACTTAATGCTGCCAAGACCGAGAAGAAGATCAATAAAGCAACAGGACGTTTAGCACAACATTATCTATGTGCAATGTGTGAGCAAGAGTATACACAGAAAAATGTGCAAGTAGATCACATAAAGCCTGTCGTTGACCCCAAGAAAGGATTTGTATCTTGGGATACATACATCGACAGAATGTTTTGTGAAGGTAAGAACTTGCAAGTACTGTGTAAAGTATGCCACGTAGAAAAAACTAAACTTGAGAAAGAAATATCAAAGAAATATGCTAATAAATAAAAGTATTGAAACAGAGAATGGCACAGTTAAATTCCAAGGTGAATTAGAACAAGAAGAGTTGGACTTCATTCTAAAGATTGGACTTAACACTTTATTACAGATGGGTGCTATACCGTTTACTTCTAAATATACAGAGACAGACATTGCTTCGGGTAAGTCTGAACATGTCCAATGAGCAACATCTTGTTGGGTATCACTGGCTTAATATACGTCGGTGTATCCTTAGATTACTTCTTCAAAGGTAATGTTGGAATGGCTCTGTCATTCTTTGCCTATTCATTAGCAAACGTAGGATTCATTTTAGCAAATGGCGAAACATTTAGTACTGCCTGACGTACAGGCAAAACCTGGGGTTGACTTTAGTTACCTCAATAAAATTGGTAGGTATGCTGTAGAAAAGAAGCCTGATACAATCGTATGTATTGGAGACTTTGCAGATATGCCTAGTTTATCTAGTTACGATGTTGGAAAGAAAAGCTTTGAAGGCAGACGTTACATCTCAGATATTGAAGCGAGTAAGAGCGCTATGGTTAGCTTCCTGTCTCCGATATGGGAGTTTAATGCACGAGCTAAGAAAAATAAGGAAAAGCAATACAAACCACAGTTGGTATTGACTCTAGGCAATCATGAAAACAGAATCAACCGAGCTGTCAATGATGATCCAAAGTTGGAAGGAGTTCTTTCTATTGGAGATCTTAATTATGAAGAGTATGGTTGGGACGTTCATAACTTCCTTGATGTTGCTGTCATCGATGGTGTTGCTTATTCCCATTACTTTACTACTGGCCTTATGGGCCGTCCTGTCACAACTGCTGCTGCCTGCCTTAGCAAGAAGCATATGTCTTGTGTGCAAGGACATCAACAGGGATTACAGATTGCGACAGGTTACAAAGCAGATGGAGGACTCCTCACGTCGGTGATAGCAGGCTCCTGTTATGAACATGATGAAGACTACATGTCCAGCCAAGGCAACAGACATTGGCGTGGGTTCTTGATGCTTCATGATGTACAAGATGGTGAGTTTGACCTAATGCCCGTAAGTCTTAATTACATAAATAAAAAGTATGCTAAATGAAACAGACATAAAAGATTATAAAGAACTAAACATTCCACAACCCGATCCTGTGGAGCATCCCCTACACTACACCGTGCATCCCTCTGGTATTGAATGTATTCAGATTACAGAGCACATGGGGTTTAACTTAGGGAATGCTTTGAAGTACATCTGGCGTTGTGATCTAAAGAGAGATGCCGTAGAGGACTTACGCAAGGCTATGTGGTACATTAACCGAGAATTGGAGAAGCGCAATGCAGATAAATGACATTAATGAAAATGAAGACGGTAGCGCTACCCTACAGGTAACCTTTGCACCAAAAGAAGTGGGCTATCTCTTAGAGAAAGCACTCGTCGACATGCTGCAAGATTACATTGAAAAAACACCTTCTTATGCACATAATGAAACTTGAAGAACTTAAAACACTTATTGTGCATAACTTGGATGTTGTAGAATTGTTAGACATCATAGGACGTGACATATCCGATCTTGTCGAAGCCTTTGAAGACGATGTTAGTGAATGCTTTGACGACCTTGCTAAAGCAGTGGAATGAAAAAGAAACAAGCTAAGAAGCCTTTCTTAGAACGAATACTTCAGGAAAAAGATGCAACAAAAACCATCAGAACCTATCAGCAAAGAGACAAAGCCCCACCCATACCGTTGCCAGAAACATCGTATGTGGATGAAAAGAGGCCATTGTGAACTTTGTTGTTTGGAACGCGATGCACTAAAACGAGAGAACGAACTATTAGGTGGCTCCAACAAACCTAAAGTTTTTATAAGGAAAATATGACAGAAACAAATCGGTTCCGTAATTCTTTTGGCGAAAATATCTTTCGCTATAAATATGCTCAAGGCCCAGGGGACACGTGGGATAAGCTGGCTGAACGTCTTGTAGAGGATGTTTGTGGTGCTCGTTGGGGCACAACACAAGCTCTTATGTCCCATGCAGAACAGAAACAGCTCATTGAGTATATCAAGGAAATGAAATTCCTGCCTGGCGGACGTTACCTTTATTATGCAGGTCGTCCATACAAAGCCTATAATAATTGCTATCTGCTACGAGCAGAAGAAGACACAAGAGAAGAATGGAGTGCAGTTACATGGCGTGCAATGAGTTGTTTAATGACTGGGGGCGGAATTGGAATTGACTATTCGAGACTCCGTCCTGCTGGAAAGGCTCTTAGCCGAACAGGTGGCACTGCATCAGGACCTATTCCACTTATGTATGCGATCAACGAAATCGGGCGAAATGTTATGCAAGGAGGCTCGAGACGTTCTGCAATTTATGCCTCTCTTAATTGGAGACATGAAGATGTTGATAAATTCTTGCACGTTAAAGACTGGTCCCCAGACGTAAAGGCTGCTAAGGAAAAAGACTTTAATGCTTTTGCTCCGCTAGACATGACTAACATTTCTGTTAATTATGATGACGGTGCATTCATGATGAAGAACGGAGACCCTGGTAGCTATAGCCTAGCTAACAATCCCGTGTTTGTAGAAAACTGCCGACAGGCACTGATGACAGGAGAACCTGGCTTCAGCTTTAACTTTGGAAAGAAACAGAATGAAACACTTAGGAATGCTTGTACTGAGGTTACTTCGGAAGACGACAGTGATGTTTGTAATCTTGGGAGCATCAATCTTGGCAATATCGAAAGTATTGATGAGTTCAAGTCAATTGTACACCTTGCCTCTAAGTTCCTTGTATGCGGAACTCTTAGAGCGGATTTACCTTACGACAAAGTTCACCGAATTCGCGAGAAAAATCGGAGGCTCGGACTCGGACTCATGGGGATCCACGAATGGCTACTTAAACGAAGCGCTGGATATACTGTTAGCCCAGAACTCCACAAATGGTTAAAGGTCTATCAGCAAGAAAGCGAGATAGCAGCCAATGAACACTGCGACAGATTCTACCTCAACCATCCCGCTGCATACAGAGCTATTGCGCCTACAGGATCAATTGGTATCCTTGCAGGCACGACTACTGGAATTGAGCCATTATTTGCAGTTGCATACAAACGACGATTCCTTACTGAAGGAACCAAATGGAAATATCAGTACGTTGTTGACGGAACGGCTCAGAATCTTATCACGGAGTATGGCGTTGATCCAAGCAAGATTGAATCGGCTATTGACTTAAGCGAGAACTATGAACAGCGAATCAAATTCCAAGCAGACATTCAAGATTACGTTGACATGTCAATCTCGTCAACCATCAATCTACCCTCCTGGGGAAGTGCTGGAAACAATGACAAGCGCGTACAGTCTTTTACAGAAACTCTTGCAAAGTATGCCCCAAGACTGCGAGGTTTCACTTGCTATCCAGACGGAAGCCGAGGCGGACAACCTCTCACGTCCGTACCATACGAAGATGCCATTAAAAGCAAAGACATGATCTTTGATGAAGTTGACATCTGTGAATTCACAGGTCACGGTGGAAGCTGTGGCGTATGAGAGTAATTCTTGTAGAAATGATTAACGGTATTCAACTAGGCATTGAGCATGTTACTGGAGATGACGATGAGGATTATGAAAACCTCATTGCTCTAAACATTTTGTGCTTTAGGTTTATCTTTATGAAAATGAAAGAAGAATAGGCAAAAAAATAGCCCCCTATAGCTGCAAGGCCGTAGGGGGCTTTTTCATTTCTGGAAATACTTAGATGCCCAAGTACCCAGTTGTTTAAGTTTATCTGAACCAGAATTAATCATACTGTCTATTGGATCAACCTTTGGCTGTGGAGCTTGAGGCTCAGGATTTAGATTAATCTCTACAGGTTGTCTTGCAGGATTACCATACTTACTGTACATAACTTCTGCTAATGCTTTTGGACTATCGTAATATTCCTTCACAATATCCAAAGCAGAAGCATCCGCTTTAACAGGATAAGCTTCATGTTTGTCTGAAAAACCGTACATATCTCTAATGATGGTTTTACCCTTTTCATTATAAGCCTTGGCACTACCAAAAGTGTTTTTTACACGATAAGCAGGATCAGTATACATCTTTTCAATAATTTCTTTTGGAGATTCGTAGATGTCTGCAGACTCGCTAGTCTCTTTGGGGTAGTAATCTTTGTAAGAAAAACTAGTTCTGTCCTTAGTCCTATCGTAGCTTTTTAAACGACTTTTGAGATCTTTTTGCCATTGTGGATAGGTTATAGGAATCTCTTTGTCATCATCCCCCGTTACCATACCATAAGGTGTTGTAGCAGGATCGTAGTTCTTTCTTGGCATAGTAGACAGTCTACGTAAATAGTCCTGTTCATCGGCATTACGCTGATTGGCTCTATTTACAGTAGTTTTAAGAGCAGCAAGTTCTTCCGCTGTTAAGTCTTTTTCTGTAATGGGAGAACGATCTCCCAATACATATCCAGCAAATTTTCTAGCGGGCAAAGGAACTGCTTGTTTATAAAGGTCCCCTAATGTATCAGCCATTATTCAGCCTCCAAACGGTTACGGAGTCTTGCTGCCTCAATAAGTTGACGAGCATTAGTTCCATTAGCAGCTTTCAGCATCATGCTTTCTTTGTCAGTCATGGCTTTTTCCATGGCTTTATTGAAGATTTGATCCGTTGTAATAGGCTGACCTTTCAGACGTGTGTAGAGCTTGTTCAACTCACCAAATCGTTTCATGTCGCCTTTCATCTGAGCTACCACAGCCATGTTAACAAGTTCTCCACCCTTCTCATTATAGAGACGTAGTTCTTTGTTAGCCTGATAGGTTAAGTCACGCTCAACCACCTCACGCTGGCTTTTTAAGCCCGTCATACGACGCAATTCAACTTCTTCTGGAGTACGGACAAAGGCTACATCTTTATTACCAATATCGGTTGTTTTAAAGACTCCTACACGGCCTCCAGGACGTTGTTGGTAGGTTATACCAGCATTAGCTGGAGCCATCTCGTAAGCACCCTGTACACCGCTAGGCAGGATATTCATAACAGCCTGAGCTGTCTTTTCTCTACTAGTTGGGTCTGCAAGAGCTTTACCAGCAGAAACTGCTTGTTTAGCTATATCTACCACTGGACCACCTGGGGCCTGTAACATACCACCAACTCCAGGGGCAGCCACACGAGAAGTAAGTCCTAGTCCCGTTGTCTCAGACAAAGCACCGTAGACAGAACTTCTACCGAAGGTGTCAATAGCCCATGTCTTTGGATCACGGAGGAATGGAGAATCTTCCATACTAGCCCACACATCGGCAGGCAAAGCATTGTCTTTAATCCATGTAAACAGTTTGTTGGTGTCTTCTATATAAGGAACACCCATTGCGCCAGCAGTTAAGTATTGAACTCCTATTGCAGCAAGCAATGGACCATAGTTGCCTTTTGTAGCTTCCCCAATAAAATACGTATATTGGTTGTAGAAGTTCATTGGGTAAGTTTGCAATGTGTTTAAAGCATTACCTGCTGTACCTAACTTAGAAAACACCATTGGACGTTCTGTTTGGCGATAATCCACCATAGCAGTATTCACAAGCTCTTCTGCTTTTTGAAATAAAGCAATCTGATCTTTGTACATTCCACTGCTTTTAAGCATATGAGCGTAGGTAGCAAAAGCCACGCCACGAGTAAATGCGTCAGGAACAGTTAAAGTTTTACTTAATGCATTAGCTGCTTTACCCATTAAACCAAAGTTAGAGGATAGTTGACTTTCATCGTATACAGAACGGGTGGTAACACCATTCTCTTCTGCATATAAGAACATGTCTTTAGTAAATTGGTCAGGAAGCTTGTTCATATACTCATGTCCTGTAGACTTGAGGTAGTGAGCAAAGCCCATAGCCATACCTGTAGGAGCACCAAGCATTACAGCAGTAACTGGATTTCCTTTATACCCTTTAGCACGTAAATCAGTTAAGTAAGGCAAAATGCTACCAAGCTGAATAAACTGAGCTAACGTAAAGCCAGCAGAAACAGATAACTTATCCAAGATAAAGTAACTCTTAGCTTTACCGATACCGCTACTAAATGCATCAGAAGTAGTTCCCAATCCTTTACGAAGTGAGTCTTCTATTGCACGAGTTACTTGGGATTGTCCTTGACCTAAAGCATTTTTAAAATACTCACGGGCATACTTAATGTTGTTAGGTTGCTCATCACGTAACACGGGGTTAGCCAAAACATCTTTAACAATGTCTCCAGCCTTTTGCATTGCAGTCCAATTATAGGCATTCTTACCATATTGAATCTGTTCTTCAAAGAAAGCAAGAGATTCGGATAAACCACCATATCCTGGACGGTCTCCAACAAAACCACGGATATTAGATTTCTTTTTAAAGTGTTTAGTTTGAGCCAGGGTAAACTCAGTTTCCATTACAGTTTGTTCTTCAACAGCTTTTTTTAATGCCAATACAACAGGATCATCGCGACCTGCAATGTCTAACATTGTGGTATAAGCACTTTGTAAATCGGTTTTATTTCCCTGCAAGCTAACTGAATGACCCTCAGCATAGTCAACCTTAAGTTCAGGCATTTGTTTTAATAAAGCCTCAGCTTGAGCTTTAATTCCTAGTTTAGAATCAGAAGCTAAATACCAAGCCAAATGACCATTAGCATCTCTTACTGGCTGACGAAAAGCTCCTTGCCAACGAGAAGACATGTAAGCTTCTTTAGCAGAAACAAGTGGTTGTCCTTTAGATTGACGAACAGCATTCTGTGCAGCCAATGTATCATCATACATTTCACGTATACGTGAGTAGGCTTCAAGTTGTTTAATAGACAGGTTTTGTTCCAAAATTGTGGAATCAAAAGCCTTATTGCTAAACGCTTCTTTCTTAAAGATTTCATGCAACTCAACAAGTTCTTTTGAATTCATGCTTCCCAAAGATTTCTCAATTGGAAATATAAAATTACGAATTGCTAAGTCAGCTTTTTTTGTTTCATTTTGTACAATGCGTCCTACATCACGAATGATAGTAGAATTTGTTTTCATTGCAGTTAATGTAGAACCGCTTTGGAGATAAGTAAATACATTACTATCTTTCTCACCAGCAGCTTTCTTAATAATTTGTTCTGCAGGAGTGTTGTCTGGAATAGTTTCACCAGACAATATTTGCTCTGAACGTACAACTTTAAATGCGTCAGCTAGTTTGTCAGCAACAGCTTGCCACCCTTCACCCAAGATTTGATTGGCATGTGCCATGGCTTCTGCAAGAGTTTTATACCCAGCATCAAACAACGCACGAGCAAAATCCATAACCGCAGGCAATAGTTTACGATTATCAGGCAAAAGATTCATGTCATTCTTAGACATAAGAACGTCTAACAATTGGCCCGTAGCTTCTTGCAAAGACATACGTTCAGTCATGGCCTCAGAAATAGGACCAATTTTGTTTAATGCTTTAGTAGCAGCAGCCTTTTCTTGTGGAGTTAAATCACCCCAGTTTCTATGAGAAGTACTTTGCAAAATGGCATGAGCACCAAACAAATCACCTTGACCACCACCAGGATGGTTTAAATAATCTTGATAAGCAGCCTTCATATCTTCAGGAAGTTTGTATGCTGTACCAGGTTCTTTAGCTAAGTTCTGTAATGTTTCTTTAAACTCATTAAAAGAGAATGGACGAACACCTTCTGGTGTCTGTGCAAACACTTCTTCATATGCACGATGCATATTAGCATGAGGTTCAAACAAAGAAGCTTGTTCACCTGCGCCAGCAGCTTGTGCCAGTTCAGAATCACGTCGTTGACGTTCTACCTTGGCTGCTTCTTCTTGTGCTGATAGATGTTCTTGATAACCTGTAGGAGCAGCTTCTCTACGCTGCAGTTCAGCAGCATTGAGTTCTGGTCTAGCTTGACGAGCAACATCAAACTCCATTTGCTTTTGACGTTCATCAAGAATGTCTTGAGCAGCACGTTGTTCAGGAGTAGAGCGCTCTGCTGTTAAGTCCTTAGCCATTTGACTCATAGGAGTAAACTCTTCTGCAGGAGCAAAAGGTTCTCCACCCAAGTCCCGTGTCATACGGTTCATTGGAGACTCTTTAGTCATACCAGCAAACTGTTCAGGCAAACCCGTTGGAGCAGTGGACACATCCAAATCTTTTTGCTGTTGTTCCATAGCATCTGCTTTAGATTTGGCAGCTGTGGGTGCTTCAAAACGACCCATAAATTTACGACCAAAAGCCGTAGGATTGGTTGCTACACCTTGAACAACAGAAGCCATAGCTATATGAGCTGGGTCTAAAGGTTGTCCACTTAAAAGCTGAGAACCAGCTTCAATGCCACCACCAATACCACCCATAGCTAAACGCTGTGCGCCAGCACCCATAATTTGTTTACCAGCAGCATCTACAATGGGAGCTACCGCTCCTGGACGAAATGCTAACAAGTTAGGAGCAAGTCTACCAGCAAAAGATAGGTTAGGATTTTGTTGTGTTTCAAGTTCACGTTGCTGTTTACCAAAGCCAAAACGCTCTTTCATGGTTTCAGGAACTAGTGATGTGGCAGCTTCCTGCATTTTTTCAACAGCAGTAGAACCACCATAAGCACCAGTTAAACCTAAACCAAGGGCTGTAACAGGTCCCAAAACGGGACCAGCTACTGGCACAGCAGATGCTCCAGCAATTAAAGGAGCACCATAGGATATAGCAGCAACACCACCAGCCAATCCACCTAATGATGGGAGAGTGCTTTCAACAGCAGACTTACCAAAAGCGGCTGTACCACTGGTTTGTTGTTTTGATACGTGGGCGTATGCCTCCTCAATATCAGCTTCTGTAGGAGGCGTATCAAACGTTACAGAAAGACCGTTATCAAATTTTACGTTATAGCCCATAGAAATCCTCGATTATTGAGTCGGAGTTACAGTGAATTTTGCACCACTTTTTGTTGTACCAGAAACAGGTCCAGCAGGAGCTGCTGAAGATGCTGGAGGAGCAGGAGCATTTGGAAAACCACCGCCACCCATAACCATTTGCAATGCTTGTAATTTTTGTGCTGCTTGAGCATCACCCGCAGCAGCACTTTTTTGCAGATCTTTAATATTAGCTTCTTTAGAAAGAGCTTCTAAACGAGTTGCTTCTTCTGTATCGCCACGTAAACGTGCTTTAGCAGCATGATTACCATACACAACAGATTGTGCTTGATATGTTCTAGCGGCAGACAAGTCTTGCTGTAAAGTCTTTTCAAGATTAGCTTTTTCTTGGGCAAGTTTTGCTTTAGCAGCTTCACGCATACCTTCAACAGTAACTTGATTTTTACCTTGTTCTTTAATTCCATCAATGTGTGAACGGTAAGCAGCACCTTGCTGAATGATTTTATTTCTAAAAGCATCTAAAGCTTGTGGCAGTTTATCAGGAGGAATCTGTGAGGTTTGCTGCCAAATGCTTTTAACGGCAGGATCGTTAGTATCAATACCATTTTGCTGAGCAAAGTTGGCAAGCCATGCATGACGAGCAGGAGGAGGTATGTTAGCTAACTGTGCAGCAGCAACTCCCATTAGTTGGCTATAAGCATCTGCTTTTTTAACAGCACCTTCCAGTTTACCAATGGTTAAATCAAACTTACCTTTTTCAAGTTCTACAGCACCCTTTTCAATGTCTTGAGCGCCTTTATCAAGACCCTGTTTTTTGCTCTGAAGTTCTAAAGGATGCAGTTCTGCTTGTTGAGAGGTACGCTGCATAATGTCTGCCATCTGTGCTTGACGATAGGCTTCTTGTGATTTCTGTTCGTTTGCAGCTTGAGCCATTTGTGAGCCAGCTACTACAGCTCCGCCCATTGGTCCCAAGTTTTGAAACATTGAGGATAAATCCATATACTATCCTTTATTTAGACATTGCGTACAAAGTAGCAAGTGTAGCAGGAGTGTTCATCATACCGTAACGATTACCTAAACCTAAATTAGCCAAGGAGTTTTGACCACTTTGCATACCAGTTAAAGCATTAGTTTTATATTTAGCTATGGCACCTGCAAGTTCATTTGCACGGGTTCCATATTGACTGTTACGTCCAGCTTTAGCATCTGCACGAGCCATTTGCTGTTGTAACAAATTGTATTCAGGAGAACCAGGAGCATACATGTTATTAATGTCTGCACGGTTTTGATTGTACATACCTTCTTGTGCTTTAGCCATTTTGTTCTTGGCATACATGTCATACAAACTAGCAGCACCATAGATGGTAGGAATTGGTTTCTCTTTAGCAAAGTCATAAGCTTTGCTAGCCATATTAGCTAAACTAAAAGGTGATTCTACACCAGGCATAGCAGGACCGCTATTAAAAGCGGGCATCATGTCTTGTATACCAGAATAATCTAAAGGAGCAGAACTTCCCATAGAACTGGTTACAGCATTATTTAATACTTGTTGTGTTTCAGGGGCAGCAGATAATGGTAAACTACGAGTAGTTAAAGGTCCTTCTGTTACAGGGGGGAAATTACTAGCTCCACTACTTCCTAATGTTTCTGGAAGAGCTTGAGGAGTCATGTCTCCACCTGCAGGAATACCATCAAATGTTCCAATGTTATTTTCAAGTCCTGGAACTGCGTTACCAGTAATAGAGGCTACGTCTGCAGCACTGCTAGCATATGGGGCAAACGCTTCTGCAAACTGAGAACCAGCAAGAGTGTCTAAACCTCCAAGAGATTCAAGATAACCTAAGCCTCCTGCTCCTCCTAATCCTGCCATACCAGCGGTTCCTAGACCACCAGCAGTAAGTCCTCCACCAGCACCTGTAGCTGCCATATCACCAAGGAAAGCTCCACCACCTGCTGCCTCAGCAGCACCCAAGCCAGCTAAACCTTCTCCTGCACCAGTAGCAAGCATGTCTCCAAGAAACATTTCTCCAGCACCAGCTTCTAGCAATAACGGTTCAAATCCTGTACACATTATGCAATCTCCTTATTGAATACGTATCCCATAGCATTATATCCTAAACGGGTATACATACCCTGTACCTTGTCCATATTAATACCAGTCGTGTGACCGATGACGATTGAGGTTGCTTTGTTGTCTTTAGACCACTTTTCAAAGTTCTTGAATAAGCGGACAAACAAAATAGAACCACGATGTTCTGGCTTTATAAACATTGCCATGTCGCCTGCTGTAAGCTCATCAGAGAAGTATTGCTCACTAATTCTACCAAGGATGCCACCTTCAATAACACCGTTGTTTTTAGAATACGTTAAATACATCCTATTAGGATGAGCTTTAGTAGCCAACAAAATCTTGCTCATCTTAGAGCGGTCAAACTTTTTGTTTTTAAAATGAGGAGATTCTTGGTGCATTTGCTCAGAAATGTCCAAGAGTTGTTGTAAGTCCTCATCCATAAGATGTGTATAAATCATGTTAAGAGTACCGATTTCATTGTACCACCATCATTGGTCCAGAGTTTAACTAAACCAGAGGTTGTATTTTTATACACAGCCGCTTTACTAGCAGCAATGTCGGAAGTAGTTGGATCACTAGACAAACTTTGAACGGCTAACAAATTAGCTGAACCTGTAGTATTTTGATTCCAAGTTGGAACTGTTCCTGTAAGTCCACTATAAGCAACATTAGTTGCTGTAGCAGCATTACCAGAGATGTTAGGAAGGGCTGTTACATTTGCTGCTTCAGCAGAAGAAATGTGATATTGTCCTGTACCTAATATACTAGTTAACAGTCCGTGGTTTTTATTCTGTAAGTCCGCAATTGAACTGCCAGCTTTGTTGACAAGGTCCCAAGAAACAGAACCATTAGTATTAAGAAGAACGTAGAGTTGGTTATACCATGCTGTCCAAGCAAAGTCACCAGCTCCAGCCCTTGTTGGTGGTGGGGGTAGTCCTCCGCCAGCCATTAGATACTACCTTTGTTAAGGTCAACTTCTAAACCTTCTAAACGAAGAAGATGTGGAAGGCTGTATGTTAGTTTAAAAGCACGTCGTCTAAACTGTCCTAGCTGGTCAATTTTAGGAAGATCAGCATTAAAGTTTAATGTACGGGCTGTACTAAATGTCTTATAGTCATCATCAGACCATTGCACCGATACCGCTATGTCTGTTCCTGTCGAATCAGGAACATCTCCTATGATAGATAAACGATACATAAATTTACGGTTAATGGTATCAAAGTCGAGCTTAGCAGAAGTAAAAACACAATCAATGGCTGTTCCAGCGTCAGTAAACAATGTTTCATCCATTGTGTAAACTTTGCCGTTTGCCTTATCCAATACGTAAGCGCTTCCGTTAGGACCGTCTGTACCATGTGAGCATAAGAATGCTCCTGATGCTGTACTCCACTCGTGCCACATTTTTGTATCAAAGCTGTATACCAATGTCCTGTTAGTTAAACAAACGACATAACATTTCTGTCCTGCCACACGAACACAAAAAGCTTGTGCAGTTGGAAGATTTGCACCTTCTGCAAGGAGCGCACTCTTTATTGCAGGGATACCAATTTCAGCTGCCTTAAACCCGTCAATGGTCCACACCGTGTGACCACCATTGTTTGTTTCACCTATCATGATAACTTCTGTTTCTGTTTGTACAACAGAATCTCTAGCAGCAGTACCAAACTGTTGCACAGCAGAATCATGACGTCCTAGGGGACTTCCTGTAGCATTAGCTACGTCGTATAAGTATTCAACGCTACTAGAACCTACAGCATAAATGTAATTGTTGTTTTTAGACAACGCTACAATAATGTCTGGGTACATTTCAGCAGAAATATAATCACCTGCTGTCCATAATGACGGATCATCTAAATTACTATTATAGATGTCAGCAGTGTTTGCTTTAGCAACAAACAAATAAGCATCTATAAAGATAGGAATAGGTACATGTGGTGTAGGAAACTCAGCATCTGTTATTTTAACAGCAGTAGTTGAGTTGCTAAACACATATCCATCAGTGCCATCTAATAGTACAAGAGACACAGTTCCTGTACTGCTAACAAATTCTGTAAAACCTACAGAACCCGTAGAAGTTGCTAAGGTTAATACAGCAGAACCGTTTGCATAAACTTTGTCACCAACAACAGCCATGCAATAACCAGTACCACTAATAACCCAATAATATATACCACGTCCTTCACCTGTCTGTGTAGTAAAAGCTTGAGCTACACCTGGACGGCTTTTAATAAAATATTTACTTTGATCTCCAACAGGACTCTTAATAACCTCCACCATCATGTTTAACAGACGGAAATCCTGTGCAGCATTAGTACCACGCTGTTGTGGATTGGAGATAAAATTGACTCTCTTGGTTTCGTATGTTTGAATTGCTGGTGTTTTTGAGTAGGCCATTTACATTGTCTTTCTACCAGCAGTGTCTGGTTGGAAGAATATACCACCCTCTTCAGTACCAAACGACAGAGCTTTCTCATGGAAGAACTCAGCTTCTTTAGCCAGCAATTGTCTGTCCTGTAAAGGAACACCATATTCTGGAGACAGCCTGTGAGCCA
>Ga0209191_1000210_pt1 | contig 47559 bp, 57 predicted proteins | sample S_130626_EF_Meta_FD_187320 | JGI IMG/M metagenome (GOLD analysis project Ga0209191, IMG submission 187320) | Freshwater microbial communities from Lake Simoncouche, Canada to study carbon cycling - S_130626_EF_MetaG (SPAdes) (version 2) | ecosystem: Environmental > Aquatic > Freshwater > Lake ...
TACCACGACCAATAAAGATTTGACGAATCACCGGCTCAGATGTTCTGACATTTGGCGACATGGGCATGTCTGTGTCTACCGGCACATCTCGCCACCCTAAAATTACTTGACCTTCAATGCGAACAGTTCTCTCCAATTCTTGTTCACATGCCAGACGTGATGCACTTTCTTTAGGTAAGAACACCATCCCGACCCCATACTCACCTTCTGGTGGTAATCGGACTTCTTGCTTTGCCATTTCAGACCGATAGAATGCGTCAGGTATTTGTATCAAGATACCTGCACCATCTCCCATTAACGCATCTGCCCCAACCGCACCGCGATGATCTAAGTTTTCTAAAATCTTTAATCCCTGCTCAACAATACTATGGGCACGAAATCCTTTAATGTGTGCCACAAAGCCAACACCACAGGCATCGTGCTCATTTCTTGGGTCGTATAACCCTTGCTGTTCTGGTCGCAAAAGAGATGGATTTAACATTGAATTGTCCTAAAAGAAGAGAAAGGTATTCCTATTCCATATAGGAAAAACCCTTATTAACTTAACACTATAGGGGAATTGTTAAATGACATCAAACATTACAACAACGACTCTGTCCCCATTATTGAGATTGTGCTAGTTAATCCAATTTTAACCTGGGGACAGAGTTGTCGCTCAATGGTTAAATAGCCTGGGTGTATGAGGCTCTTTTTCTAAGACTATATTTTCCCAGTGTCGCTGGCGTTCAAATGGGGTGTTTCCCAAAGCCCAAAAAGGTAGTACATCTTGTAGTCCATAGTTTGGTTCAAGCCCAATGTGGATTTTATAACTTGACCAAACATAATCTTCTAGATTCTGCACGAGGTGCTCTTTAAGTGGGCTTTGTTCAATTTTCTTTTGAAATAGCAAAATTTCTTGATCATTTTTGATCGCGTGTGAATAATACCTTCCGGCCCAAATACTTCCTTTATGTTGATACATTTGGTTATATAACTGTGTAAATCTCCTGCATAGTGATTGCATGGTTCTGGCTAATGACATATCAAATAGAGGAGTAACTAAAATTTGCGTTTGATTTGGCAAAATCACATAGGCATGCAACGTCATCTTGTAATTTTTAGCCGCATCTCTTAACCAGGCCAAAAACTCGAGTTTTAGCTCATCGTGATCAAAAATAGAAAGGGAAGGGCTGCCGCGTAACACGATGTAATACAATTTCCCAGGAATAATCTGGCGAGCTTTTCTAACCACAACTAGTCCATGAGGGAGGTATAGGAGGCTCGATTGGTAAATTCTGGAACAGTCCAATCGCCGTCAATACTCACAACACCGTCAGGTGGGGATCGCGGCGACTCTGGAAGTCCCTCTAGTGCTTTAGCCATATAGTTAATCCATATTGGTAAAGACAAGCCTCCGCCCGTTTCGTTACTTCCTAAACTTTTAGGGCGATCAAAGCCCATCCAAACTACGGCAGATAAATTTGGATGATATCCAGCAAACCAAGCATCGTGAGCGTCGTTGGTTGTTCCCGTTTTACCTGCAATATCATTTCTGCCTAATTTTGCTCTTGCGGACGCTGCAGTTCCAGATCTTGTTACTTCCTGCATCAAACTATCCATTACAAATGCGGTTTTTGCGTCAAGTACTCGCATTGACTCATCGCCAACTGCACTTGGTGGCGCTTGGAATATCACGCGACCCTTTGCATCCACAATTTTATTGATTAAATAAGGATTCACGTCATATCCACCATTTGCAAAAATACTATAACCTACCGACATTTGTAATGGCGTAGCAGAACCAGCACCAAGGGCTAGAGTTAAATATGGGGGATTTTTTTCTGGTGAAAAACCAAAACGTTGAATGTATTTTTGGGTATATTGAGTTCCTACAGATCGCATAATACGTACTGAAACTAAATTCTTTGAACGAGCGAGAGCACTTCTCACCGTCATCACACCATCGGTTTTTCCATCATAGTTTTTTGGCTCCCAAGCTTTACCGCCAGTTTCAGAACCCCCAATCGATAAGTAAGCGTCATTCACCAAAGTTCTCGGCATGATGCCTTTTTCAACCCCAGCGGCATAAATAAATGGCTTAAAGGATGACCCTGGTTGGCGTTCAGCTTGTATTGCATGATTGAATTGAGAAACTTTAAAATCAAATCCCCCCACCATCGCGTTAATTGCTCCCGTTTTCGGATCTAATGAAATCAATGCTCCCTGAACTTCAGGCATTTGCGTAATTTGCCAAATACCATTGCTGGTTTGTGACACACGAATAATGGAGCCAGGTTTAATTTGAATCTTCGGTTGCGCCGTATTCACGAGGCCCTCGCGACCAATGCGCAAACCATCAGGTTTAATTCGAATCGTTTCACCTGATGATACAAATACCTGTACCTCTTGGAGGCTGGCCTTAAGAACAACTCCAGACTGCATTTCATCGCTAGCTGGGTGATCAATTAATGCATTATCGAGTACACGTTTGCTTTCCTTGCTTTCTAGATTGGCTTTAGGTAATTCAACAAAACCTTCTGGTCCACGATAACCATGTTTCACGTCATAATCCAAAATACCTTTTCTTAAGGCGTTATATGCGGCCTCTTGTTTCGTTTTATTAATCGTTGTATAAACTTTTAATCCTTGAATGTAAACATTTTCACCATACATACTGACTAATAAACTTCTCGCATATTCAGCTGCATAATCTGCATGGACACTGAACTCTTTACCTAGTCCCTTTACTTGCAACTCTTCTAAAATAGCGTTGCCATACTCTTCATTTGAGATGTACTTAAGATCTCGCATTCTCTGTAAAATATAGTCTTGGCGGATCTTTGCTCTTCGAAAATTAACTACTGGGTTATAAGCTGATGGGGCCTTTGGTAAGCCGGCCAGCATCGCTGATTCAGCAATCGTTAAATCTTGAACTTCTTTTCCAAAATAAATTCTTGCAGCACTCGCAAAACCATAAGATCGTTGACCTAAATAAATTTGATTCATATAGAGCTCTAAAATTTTATCTTTGGAAAGATTTTTTTCTATTTTGAGAGCTAGTAGAATTTCGTAAACTTTTCGATTTAGCGTTTTTTCATTAGTCAGAAAAAAATTACGCGCTACTTGCATTGTTATCGTGGAAGCACCTTGTGAGTATTTACCACTTAAGTTTACTAATGCTGCTCTAGCAATGCCTTGTAGGTCTACACCTGGATGATCATAAAATCGATCATCTTCTATGGATATCACCGCATTTTTGAGACTTGCAGGAAATTCATTAATACGCGTAACATTCCGTCGCTCCTCTCCAAATTCGCCAATCATATCGTTGTCAGTTGTGTAGATTCTTAATGGGACTTTAGGGCGGTAGTCTGTAATAACTTCTAATGAAGGCAAATTGGGAGTCGCCAATAGTGCAACAAAGGCAAGCATCATCGCGGCACTTAGAATGCCCGCAATTGACAAAATAACAATTCCGAAAATGAGTTTCTTCAACATGATAAAACTCCGAATAGGGAATTCCCATGGAGTTGCATATAAGACTTAACTAGCGCTTTAAGGGCTGAATTTTGATTCATGTATCGATTATAAGGATGGCAAGAGAACTATCGATACTTTCTGACAACAAAATCATCCAATTTAACCCTCCATAGGGCTTTCATGGCTTGAAATTCTTGTGAACAATAGCGAATGAACATTTTCTCTATCTCGTCTTCTGCAAAAATCGATCCTGAAACTGGTGAAGTACTTCATCACAATTCTTCAGAATCACTTCACTCAAATTTAAAAAGCGTTAAGGGATTCATCCAAAAAAATATAGTCTTCATTTTGCTATTTATATTAATTCTTAACGCTTCTACTATAGCTATTGTTTACTATTCTTTGAAAAATGATATTGCATTTATGCATTCACAATTCGACTCACTTTTTGTTGGGGTTGAAGATAGTGAAGCGCGGGTTGAGCAAATGATTGAGAACGTGGAGGAAATGAACAATAAAATTTCAGAGGTATTGGAGGATGAAGAGGAATTTGCAAGTAAAAATTTTTGGGGTGATGCGCAAACAGCCTCCCATCTTCAAAGCATTAAATACATTGGATTTTACGAAGTCAATCGACAACGAATTGCATATACAAAATCGCAATTGGGGAATCGATTTTTAACCCAGAATGAGGCTTTTAATCATTCCTGGCGTGTCAAAGAAATTACTGACCTTTATCTTACTCTGGTTGGTGAGAATGACAAAACTTATACCATACATAAAACGGAAAATTAATGAAAATATGGCTTATCTGTTTACTTTATCTTTTTTCAAATATGGTATTTTGCAAAACTCAATTGCCTGAAAATAAATTAAATCTGTCGTTTAAAAATGTGGCGTTAAATGATGTTTTTGAAATTTTGGGGCAAGCAGGTAATATTCATTTCATTGGTCATCAACATCTTGAGGGAACTACGGACTTAATTGCTAAAGATGTAACTTGGAAACAAACATTTGAAATGGTTCTGCGTAGTCATGGGCTATATTTTGTTCAAAACGGCAATATGATCTGGGTAGCGCCGCCACATGTGATTAAAAATAACTCACAAGCTCTTTGGGATCATCTGAACCGCGTAGAAGAGCACCCCCAACAAGTAGCCATTGAGGCTTTTATTGTTGAAGTAGACCATCGTTTTAGTCAGGAGTTAGGTGTTAAATTGAGTTTATTAAACAGACCCAAAAACTCCTCTTCAGATGGAATACAGTCTAGCTTAAATGCAGATCTAAAAGCAGGTATCAAAAATGGACTTCACCCCGCTACTGGAAGTATCACCATTATCTCTAAAGGAGCAAAACAAATCCTACAAGCTGAGTTAAGTGCGTTGCAGACAAACGGGAAAGGAAAAATTATTTCTAATCCCAGAATCGTAACTACTCATCAAGTGAGTGCTGTCATTGAACAAGGCACTGAAATACCTTACACAACCACTTCCAAAGAAGGGTCTAAGGTTCATTTTAGGAAGGTGAATTTAAGGCTTGCCGTTATCCCCGAAATACGCCCTGAATATATCAAGCTCGATGTTGAAATATCCAAAGATTCCTTAGGCAAGCAATTTAACAACGGACACTCAGTCAATACTAGGGCTTTAAAGTCCTCTCTCATGGTAGAGGAAGGAGGTACGGTCATGATCGGTGGAGTGTTTATTACTATCGAAAGAGAAGAAACCATTCAAGTTCCAATTCTTGGTGACTTACCTATAATTGGGCAATTATTTCAACATAAAGAAAAAATAAATGATAAAAATGAATTATTGATATTTTTAACTCCCACTCTGATTGATCACAATGGGCAAAATTAGAAAAATAATAAAAATTTTGATTCTGTCTCGACCCTGCGTAAAATTGATGTATGAAATCTGTTCCTAAAAAAAATATTTATTTAATTGGCCTCATGGGGGCTGGTAAATCCACTGTTGGCAAAATGTTGGCCAAACGGCTGGGGAAAACTTTTTTTGATAGTGACCATGAGATTGAAAAACGCTGCGGTGTAAAAATTCCAACCATTTTTGAAATGGAGGGTGAAGAAGGGTTTCGGAAAAGGGAATCGACCGTTATTAAAGACTTAACTCAACTGGAAAATATTGTTTTAGCCACAGGTGGTGGAAGTATCTTGATGCCTGAAAATCGCTCATTGCTGCATGACAATGGCTATGTTATTTATTTACGCGCAAATCCTCATGAACTTTGGATTAGAACGAGAAATGACAAAGGTAGGCCCTTGTTAAATACCGCTGACCCACAAAAGCGGTTTAAAGAGCTGTTTGAGATACGTGACCCTCTATACTATTCTATAGCGCATCAAACGATTGAAACCGGCAAGCCGAATGTCGCTCAATTAACCAACAAATTAGTGATGCAACTGGAGCTAGAATCATGAACACATTACAAGTTGATTTAGGTAATCGCTCCTACCCAATTTACATTGGTGAAAACCTCATTCAAAATCACGAATTATTTGCTCCCCATGTACGTGGTCATTTAAGCATAATTGTTACCAACCCCACGATTGCAGCCTTATATGCTGATCAAGTTGAAAAATCTTTAAAGAACATCGGCCAACAAGTGATGAGAGTCATCATTCCTGATGGTGAGGCTCACAAAAATTGGGCAACTTTACAACTCATTTTTAATGGCTTAATGGAGGCTGGGGCTGATAGAAAAAGTACCATTATTGCGCTTGGTGGTGGCGTTATAGGAGATATGGCAGGTTTTGCTGCGGCTTCTTTTATGCGAGGTATTGCTTTTATACAAATACCGACAACCCTCCTTTCTCAAGTGGATTCATCCGTAGGAGGAAAGACGGGTATCAATCACCCCCTGGGGAAAAATATGATTGGTGCTTTCCATCAACCTGTAGCCGTCATTGCTGATTTACTTACCCTGACAACTCTGCCGCAAAAAGAACTTGCTGCTGGCCTTGCAGAGGTAGTTAAACATGGCGCAATCGCCGATGACGTATTTTTATCTTGGATCGAGTCTCACATCGCGGATCTGAATGCTTGTGATCTTTCTGCTATGGAACATGCAGTATTGCGGTCTTGTGAAATTAAATCTGCCGTTGTAGCTGCTGATGAAAAAGAAATCGGAATTCGTGCGCATTTAAACTTTGGGCATACCTTCGGTCATGCAATCGAAGCTGGCATGGGTTATGGTGATTGGTTACACGGCGAAGCAGTTGGTTGCGGAATGGTGATTGCCTCTGAATTATCGAAGGAGCTAGGCTATATCACTGCACAAGAAGTGCGGCGTTTAACACAGATCATTGCAGAACTTCATTTACCAATTACACCGCCAGTATGGTCCGTGCAGAAATACTTAGATTTGATGTCTCATGATAAGAAAGCAGAACAAGGTTCTATTAAGTATGTTGTACTAGAAAAACTTGGGCAAGCTAGTGTGCAAAAAGTTCCTGACAAAACTATAGGCGCCGTGTTGCAACGTTTTGGCGCTACATGAACGTAGAGTTAGCACTGTATAGCGCTCAAGCAAAAACATCCCTTGGAAGGGTTCACCCGGAGCCTTCGGAACCAACTAATTCGGGAAGAAACCCGTTTCAAAGAGATCGGGATCGCATACTTCATTGCGCTGCATTTCGCCGCTTAGAATATAAAACCCAAGTTTTTTTAAATCATGAGGGTGATGACTTTCGTACACGTCTGACTCATAGTCTAGAAGTGGCCCAAATTGGACGAGCTATTGCAAGACGTTTGCAATTAAATGAGGATTTGGTCGAGGCAATATCTCTAGCACACGATCTTGGACACACGCCTTTTGGACACGCCGGTCAAGATGCTTTAAATGCCTGTATGCATCAGCATGATGGTTTTGAGCACAATCTTCAAAGTTTATGGGTGGTTGACGAGCTTGAAGAAAGATACCCTACATTTAATGGCCTTAATTTATCTTATGAGACTCGAGAGGGAATCTTAAAACATGTTTCACGTAAAAATATCCGTATTCATCAAAATTGGTTAGGCGCACTCGCCGATCGATTCGAAAATAATTTACAGCCGAGTCTTGAAGCTCAATTGGCTAATATTGCTGATGAAGTTGCATATAGTAATCATGACATTGATGATGGCATTCGCTCAGGCTTATTAGAGATGGATTCTCTTAATGACACTGAATTATGGAATTCTAGACGTCACATCGTTCTTAAGTTATACCCAAACCTTGAAGGTAGAAGACTGCGGCATGAGGTCATCCGACACATGCTTCATGTGCTTATAGACGATTTGGTGAACCATTCCAAATTACTGATAGCGCAGTATCATCCCAAGTCAATCGATGATGTGCGGCATTTACCTCCGTTGATTTCTTTTTCAGATGGCATGCAACATCAAGTTGTCGAATTAAAAAGTTTTTTATTTAAAAATTTATATCGGCACCCAAGGGTGGTAGATGTTACGCATGAGGCTGCAACACAAATTAATTTTATGTTTAGCTTTTTTCTAGAAAATCCTCGTGAAATTCCTGCGCACTTTAGAGTCCAGGATATCAATCATCCCCATCGACGTATTGCTCACTATATTGCGGGCATGACTGACCGTTTTGCCCGTAGTGAATTTATGCGCTTTGCCACTTAACCTTTAACTACGAAATTGATCGCACCTTGCGTTGAGATATATCTTGAGACTGCAGAGTAAAACTCTTCACTAGTTTTGGTGTCGAGCCATAACGGCTGATCTTTTGTGCCGGCCCATTTGAAATGAAATCCACCTTCTTTTGCTGCAACCCATAATTCATGTAAGGGAGTTTGTAGGTTAATTACAATGACTGTCTTATTTGGAAAAGAAATATTTAAGACGCTCGCTTGCCTTTCTAAATCCACATCAAAATCGGTGCTTTCAAATAATCGCTCAAGTTCATTTTCAATTTTATCGAGAGCAAAGCCCGCTAAATTTTTAAACTCTGAATCGGTGATTTTTTCTACTTTAGATGGCAACATATCTCAGTCTTTTTTCAATAGTGAAGGCATTTGGCTTCATAATATGGGAATCATGAAACAATTTGCAAAATTACATTTTAGTTTTCTTCTTGGCTTAGGTGGCTTTCTTTTAATAACCCTTACTGCTTGTGGGGTTAGAGGACCATTATATTTACCCCCGCCTCCTCCAAAGCCAGAAAAACCTACCAAAGTTGAACCCGTGGGTATTCAGTTTCCTTCCCAGTCATCACCCCAAACCCTTCCTTCTAATAAGCCCTAATTTTTATGAATCAATTACCAAAGCTTCTTGGATTTCAATTAAAAAACCAAGAATGGTTCGCTGAAAACGTTTCTCTGGTCAGTATTGCACAACAGTACGGTACGCCTTGTTACGTCTATAGCAAGCAAGCCCTGATTCAAGCCTTTGCCGCCTATGAGAAGGCATGCGTGCGTCCAGATGGTAGCCGTAGGGCGAGGGTTCATTTTGCGATGAAATCCAACAGTAATTTGGCGATTCTAGATTTGTTTGCAGGCCTCGGCGCTGGTTTTGATCTCGTGAGCGGTGGTGAATTAGAGCGTGTCATCGCTGCCGGTGCCTCACCATCCGTATGTGTATTTTCAGGAGTGGGTAAATCCGTTTCAGAAATATCTCAGGCTCTACAGGTTGGTGTCAAATGCTTTAATGTGGAATCGATCCCTGAACTCACCCGTATCAATGATATCGCTCGACAGCTTAATCTAATTGCACCTATTTCATTACGCGTCAATCCTGATGTAGATGCAAAAACTCACCCCTATATTTCTACTGGTTTAAAGGATAATAAATTTGGGATTGCGTACGAATCTGTCATGGCAACTTATTTGACAGCAAAAAACATGTCCCACTGCAAAATTATCGGGATTGACTGCCATATAGGTTCACAAATTTTAGATATTGGCCCCTATATTGATGCTCTTGATCGCATTTTTATATTAATTGAAGGTCTTGGACGACACGGCATTCAAATTCATCACCTTGATATCGGTGGTGGTCTTGGAATTGATTATGGTGGCGAAGATACCCCGAACATTACTGATTTTGCTAATACCCTCTTAAACCATATTGAGTCTAAAGGCTTTGGTCATTTAGAAATTATTTTTGAACCTGGTCGTTCTCTAGTCGGTAATGCCGGCCTTCTTTTGACTAAGGTGGAATATTTGAAGCCTACTGAGGCGAAAAACTTTTGTATCGTCGATGCTGCAATGAATGACTTAATGCGTCCTGCGATGTATGAAGCTTTTCATCATATTGAACCGGTATTGCAAAAATCCATACCCTCAAATGTCTATGATGTTGTTGGTCCTGTATGTGAAACTGGTGATTGGCTTGGAAAAAATCGGTCTCTTGCCGTTGCGCAGGATGATATCCTCATGATTCTCTCTGCTGGAGCCTATGGCTCATCCATGTCTTCTAATTACAATACTAGACCAAGGGGTGCTGAGGTCATGGTCAGTGATCATACGTCCTACCTCATTCGTGAACGTGAAACGATTCAAAGCTTGTTTTCAGGTGAGCATCTCTTACCCAAAAAATATGAGGGCTAAGCCCTCACGCTATTGATTCAAATTTTATTATTGCAGTCCAGCGATATAGTCTGCTACTGCTTGCATTTCTTTATCATTTAACTTGGCAGAAATAGTATTCATCTGTGCGTTTTTACGCTCACCGGCCCGAAAGCTGACTAATTGAGCTTGGGTATATTCGGCCCACTGACCACCCACACGTGGATACTGCACAGGGATTCCTGCGCCAGAAGGTCCATGACATGAAGCACATGCTGGAACATTCTTTGCAGCGATTCCGCCACGATAAATACTCTTACCAAGTTCAATCGTATCTTTGTTTTTAGCGGTGCCAGCTTTATGGGGTTGTTTTTCTAAATAAGCAGAAACATTTTTCATATCAACTTCAGTCAGTAGCATGGACATGCCCATCATGACTGCATTTGCGCGCTCACCTGATTTAAAGTGTGCAAGTTGGGTAGCTGAATACGTTGAATTTTGTGCAGCAAGTTTTGGCCAGGTTCCTGAACTACTATTACCATTGGCCCCATGACAACCAACACAAGCCGTAATACCTCTTGCATTATCTCCATTGGAATATAACGCCTCACCTGCAGAAATATCTGGTTTAGCAGGCTTTGCAGTAGGCTCACTCGCTTGAATTTGTGCCGTAGCACCGAAAAAAGCAATAAAGGTAAAGACAGCAAAGTTTTGAATAATATTTTTTAACATAAGTGATAAGCGCATAATGGTGTTTATAAGTTTGTTCATTTTATTTGTGTAATTTTACAATAGCTTTATTTTTCTATCATTTATGTCAAAGCTTCAACAAGCCAAGTTTTTTGTTACGGTCAATCACCTGGCCGATTTACCCAAAGAAATCCTCCCAGAAATTGCTTTTGCGGGAAGGTCAAATGCTGGAAAATCGTCCGCAATTAATGTTCTTTGCTCCCAGAAACGGCTTGCTTTCGCAAGTAAAACCCCTGGTCGAACCCAGCATATTAACTTTTTTTGTATACCTGACAAGGATCTTATTTTAGGTCATTTGGTTGATTTACCTGGTTATGGTTACGCAAAAGTTGATCGTAAAGTCCAAGCCCATTGGGAAACCTTGCTAAGTAAGTACTTACAAGAAAGAAATCAGCTGCGCGGGATGGTGTTAATTGTTGACTCAAGAAGAGGTATTACCGACCTCGACCGAAACATGTTGGAGTGGTTTTGCTCAACGGGTAAGCCGGTTCACTTATTAATTACAAAATGTGACAAATTAAACTTATCAGAAAAGTCTCTTGTGATGAAAGCCGTTAAAGATGAATTAAAATCTTTAAATGATCTTCACCCACATTTTGGCGAACTCACAGCGCAATTATTTTCAAGTACTAAACGACTTGGTCTAGAAGAGGCTGATGAACTTGTCTGTAAATGGTTAATTAATTAAAGGCTTATTTATGTCAAATACTTCTTGCTCTACGTCTTTACAATATCCTTTACATCGTCCTCGCAGGGCTCGCCTCAATCAATGGTCAAGAGCATTGATTCAAGAAACGGACCTGTCCCCTAGAAATTTTATCTATCCTGTTTTTGTGTTGGAAGGAAAGGGGCGGCGTGAGGCTGTTCCTTCGATGCCGGGTGTTGAAAGACAATCTGTAGATATCTTGTTAGAAACAGCAAAGCAATGTGTAGATTTAGGCATACCAGTCATGGCGCTATTTCCGGTAATAGATGCCTCTTTAAAAACACTTGATGGTGCTGAAGCCTTTAATCCAAACGGACTCGTACCAAATGCCGTCAAAACTCTAAAAGATCACTTCCCTGAATTAGGGATTATGACTGACGTTGCTTTGGACCCATATACCAGTCATGGTCAAGATGGTCTTATTGATGAATCAGGGTATGTGCTCAATGAGGAAACTACCGAAGTCTTGGTACAACAAGCGATTTGTCAGGCGAGAGCTGGGTCTGATATTGTGGCGCCATCCGATATGATGGATGGTCGTATTATTGAAATCCGTGACGGCTTAGAGTCCGAAGGTTTTATACATACTCAAATCATGGCGTATTCTGCAAAATATGCCTCCGCTTTTTATGGTCCTTTTCGAGATGCAGTAGGCTCTTCAGGAAACTTAGGTAAGGGTAATAAAAAAACATATCAAATGGACTTTTGTAATTCCGATGAAGCAATTCGTGAGGTAGCTCTCGATATTTCTGAAGGAGCTGATATGGTGATGATTAAGCCCGGCATGCCTTATTTGGATATTGTGCGTCGTATTAAAGACACCTTTGGATACCCAACCTTCGCCTACCAAGTGAGCGGCGAATACGCAATGATCAAAGCCGCAGCACAAAACAATTGGCTTGACCATGATCAAGTCATGATGGAGTCTTTAATGGCTTTTCGAAGAGCGGGGGCTGATGGCATCCTCACTTATTTTGCATTAGATGCTGCAAGATTACTTCTGTCGAAGTAATCTTAATTTTTCTTGCAGTTTTTCTGGCGAGATAATTCCGACCACCCTGAGCTTCTGGACTTCCTGACCTTGCGCGTTAATAAAAATAAATGCTGGTGGGCCAAACAATTGGTACTCATTTAATAATTCTTTTTGATTTAATCCCGAGGTCGTGACATCGATTTCAATTCTTTTCAAATTTTGTAATTGGTTTTTTATATCTGGATTACTCAAAACCATTTTGTCTATCTCTTTACAGCTGATGCACCAATCAGCATAGTAAGTAATAAAAACTCCATCTTGTTCTTTCGTCAAAGTAGCAATTGATTGTTTGAGACTATCTAGGGAGGTTACTACCTGATAATCCAGTCCACCGATTGCTTTAGTACTGGCATGTCGCGGTCCTATGATTAAATTACTTACCGCTGGATACATCATCCATAACGCAAATCCTATCAATATATAGGCCAACATACGTTGCACACGCACCATCCACGAACCCGCTTTGGGTACTACACTTCTCGCGCCAATTGCGAAAAGTAATAAGGGCAATCCCATACCTAAAGCCATCACAAATAAAATGAGTCCTCCTAGCTCAACTTTTCCGCTGTGTGCAATAAAAGTCAGTATGCCGGCCAATGGTGCTGTTACGCAGGGACTAGCTATTAAACTCGATAATGCCCCCAACATAAATACACCAAATAGACTGCCGCCTTGATGTTTATCCATCCACTGATGAACCATTTGATTCCATGCATGTGGTAAGCGGAGTTCATACATACCTAATAAACTTCCTGATAACGCAATCATCATCAACCCAAATCCTATAATGACGATAGGGTTTTGTAATGCACTCGAAACTCCCGCACCAAACCATGCGGTGGCCATTCCGGCGAGACTAAAAGCTAAAGCCATCCCAAACACGTAAAAGCTGGCTAAGGTGAGTGATTTTTTTCGAGAAGGTTGTTGACCTGACGTGGCACCAAATACAATACTCGACAAAATAGGTAACATTGGCAACATGCATGGCGTAAATGCCAACCCGAGTCCTAATAAAAAAAATACTCCAAGCAACACAGGAGTTGAAGTACTTCCTAGCAACATGTTCAATGCATTTAAATCATCCTTAGCTTCCCACCAAGATGTTGGGGTTTCATTGGTGCTCGTCAATAGTTGCTCTGCGGAGGCTACGGATTGAACGATTGAATCATATTGCATGATTTGCATATATCGCATCATCGGGGGATAGCAAATACCTTTTTCTGCACAGCCCTGTACCTGAATTTCTAAATACAGGGGTGATTGTTTGGGCAAGCTATTAGCACTATATCGATAACTGACAATGCCATCATATGTCCTCACTGTTTTTTGAAAATTATCATCAAATTTTTCATGAGGAACTGGTAATTGTTCGGGTTTTATTAAGGTTAATAGTCCATCTTGTTTGGTACTTACCTGTATTGAATCTTGATAAATGTAATATCCTTTTGAGTTATCAAAAGTAATTTCTAAGCCCTCTTGTGTTAATTGCCCGCGGATTTTAAATGCTTCCTCAGGTTTTAAATACTCTTTGCTGTAGCTCAACAATGTGAATGTACTTAATACAAAAATAAGCAGGTATTTGAAATGGGCTTTAAACATATAATTGTTGTCCTGATTGTCCTAATTCCTCTAACATCCAATGTAAATAGGTGGTATCTATTTCAAGTATTGGAGTTACTACTATTTCGGGAATCTCATAAGGATGGAGCTGTTTGACACAAGCTTGTATAGCCGCCCAATACGTATGAATCGATTTGGCGTGCATCATCACCTCTTGGCTATTTTCTAATTCATTCTGCCAGCGATACAAACTTTCGGTGACTGAAAATTGCGCACAAGCAATTAATCGTTTTTCAATTAACTCTTTAGCTATTTCTAAGGCAATTTCCCGATTGGGAAAACTAACCATAACAATGATAGGCTGATATGTATTCATATTGGTATTTCTAATACCTTATTGTGTCAGAGTTTTCTAAGGTTTGCATAACAAAAAAGCCAGGATCAAATTGAGCCTGGCTTTTTTGTTTACGTCGTAAATTTACTCTGCTTCTACAGCCTCAGTTTCATCCATTTCTGGACGATCGACTAATTCAACGAGAGCCATGGGTGCATTGTCACCAACTCGAAATCCAAATTTTAGGATTCGAGTATAGCCACCTGGACGTGCGGCATAACGCGGCCCTAATTCTGTAAAGAGTTTGGTTACCATTCCACGATCACGTAGGCGATTAAACGCTAAACGACGATTCGCTAAATTATCTTTTTTACCAAGCGTAATTAATGGCTCTACAACACGACGCAACTCTTTAGCCTTTGGTAATGTTGTCTTAATCAACTCGTGCTGTAACAATGAGTTGGACATATTACGCAACATCGCTAAACGATGGGAAGATGTACGATTGAGCTTACGCAGTCCGTTTCCGTGACGCATGATACTTCCTTTCTATTATTTCTCTAGACCTGTTGGAGGCCAGCTTTCTAACTTCATTCCTAAAGTTAATCCGCGAGCAGCTAAAACGTCTTTAATTTCATTGAGGGATTTACGTCCCAAATTAGGCGTCTTTAATAACTCATTTTCAGAGCGTTGAATTAAATCACCAATGTAATAAATATTTTCAGCTTTTAGACAATTCGCTGAACGAACCGTTAACTCTAAATCATCTACAGGACGTAACAACATTGGATCGACCATTGGTGAGCGCGCAGACTGTATATCACCTATCACTTGGTTATTTTCTAATGCTGCAAAGACTACGAGTTGATCAACTAAGATTCCAGCTGATTGACGGATAGCTTCCTCAGGAGTAACAACGCCATTGGTTTCAATTGTCATTACTAGTCTGTCTAGGTCAGTGCGTTGTTCAACGCGAGCAGATTCAACAGCATAACTAACACGCTTGATAGGACTAAATGATGCATCCAAAACAATGCGGCCAATTAATTTGGTGTTTTCATCTGAATAATGACGTTGGTTGCCAGGTACATAACCACGTCCTTTTTCAATTTTAATTTGCATATCTAACTTACCACCTGCAGATAAGTTTGCAATGACATGTTCAGGATTAATTAATGTGATGTCATGAGGTAAATCAATGTCAGCAGCAGTTACTACACAAGGGCCTTCTTTACGTAACATCACAGTAACTTCATCGCGTGACTCAAGCTTAAATACAATACCTTTTAAATTGAGTAACAAATTAACTACATCTTCTTGAACGCCATCTAATGTGGAGTACTCATGTACTACGCCACCAATACTAACTTCAGTTGGTGCGTAACCAGCCATTGAAGATAAAAGTACACGACGCAATGCGTTACCAAGAGTATGGCCATAGCCACGTTCGAATGGCTCCATAACGACTTTTGCCTGATTAGGGCCAATTGCTTCTACAGAAATAATTTTGGGCTTCAGCAGTGTTGTTTGCATATATTTTCCTTAGGGATGCCTCAATTAACGTGAATAAAGTTCGACAATCAAGCTTTCGTTGATATCACCACTAAGTTCATCACGGTCAGGAACTTTTTTAAATGTTCCTTCTAATTTAGTGGCGTCAACGCTAACCCAACTTGCAGGTCCAATTTGTTGCGCTAAGGTTAAGGCTTCTTGAACACGAGTTTGTTTTTTTGCTTTCTCACGGATAGCAACAATATCGCCAGGCTTGACTTGCATTGAAGGAATGTTCACTACATCACCATTCACTACAATTGCTTTATGAGACACTAACTGTCTTGCCTCAGAACGAGTTGACCCAAATCCCATACGATAAACTACATTATCTAAACGAGACTCTAATAAAGCCAATAAAGTTTCACCCGTATTTCCTTTGCGGCGATCTGCTTCGGCAAAATAACGTCTAAATTGACGCTCAAGAATGCCATACATTCTTTTAACTTTTTGCTTTTCGCGCAACTGGTTACCGTAGTCTGAAGTACGTGCCCCAGATGTCCGGCCATGTTGACCCGGCTTGCTATCTAACTTGCATTTATCAGCAAGTGGACGACGAGCACTTTTTAAAAATAAGTCGGTACCTTCCCGACGTGATAATTTAGCCTTAGGGCCTATATAACGTGCCACGTGTATTTCCTTTCTTTGCCGCTGTTTTCACAGTGGGTAAGTTCAAATATATGAATTTGAACGGTGGGCTTAATTTAAAAAATCGCGTTTAAAAAACTTAAATGCGACGACGCTTAGGGGGGCGACAACCATTATGAGGAACTGGTGTCACATCCTGAATCTCAGTAATCTTGATGCCTAAACCGTTAAGTGCTCTAACTGCAGACTCACGTCCAGGACCAGGACCCTTGATTTGTACTTCTAAATTTTTAATACCACATTCAATTGCTGCTTTACCAGCAACTTCAGCTGCAACTTGAGCAGCAAATGGGGTAGATTTTCTTGAACCTTTGAAGCCCTGTCCGCCAGAGGTTGCCCAAGAAAGAGCATTCCCTTGGCGATCAGTGATCGTAACGATAGTATTGTTGAATGATGCATGCACGTGTGCAATGCCATCAGCAATATTCTTTTTAACCTTCTTACGAACTCTTGTTGCGTTCGCTTGTTGTGGTTTTGCCATATCAGTTCCGCTTTCCTATTATTTCTTGAGCGCAATGCCTGCTTTACGCGGACCTTTGCGTGTGCGTGCATTTGTCTTAGTACGCTGACCACGAACCGGAAGACCTTTACGGTGGCGAACGCCACGATAACAGCCCAAGTCCATGAGACGTTTAATATTCATCGTTACTTCTCGACGAAGATCTCCCTCAGTGGCAATTAAACCTACTTGCTCACGAATTTTTTCCAAATCTGAGTCAGTCAAGTCTTTGACTTTTTTTGACTCAGGAACACTCGCAGCATTGCAAATCTGTCTTGCGCGAGTGATACCAATTCCGAAAATCGAAGTTAATCCGATAACGGTATGTTTATGGTTGGGGATGTTTACCCCGGCGATACGTGCCATATAAATTCCTCTAAATTAATCTACTTAACCTTGACGCTGCTTATGACGTGGATCTGATGAACAAATCACACGTAATACGCCTTTACGCTTAATGATCTTGCAGTTACGGCAAATACATTTAACTGATGCCAATACTTTCATGACTAACCCCTCTCCAATTCGTACTACTTGGCACGAAAAATAATTCGTGCACGCGTTAGGTCGTATGGAGTCATCTCCACAGTAACCTTATCACCGGGAAGAATGCGAATGTAATGCATCCGCATCTTTCCAGAAATATGTCCTAAAACTACATGTCCATTTTCCAACTTCACCCGAAACATCGCATTGGGTAAATTCTCTACAATTTCACCAGCCATCTGAATAACATCATCTTTAGCCATATTTAGACGCCTGGACCCATTTTGAAATTTGCTTTTTTCATCAATGAATCATATTGTTGCTGCATCAAATAGGATTGCACTTGTGCCATAAAGTCCATTGTGACAACAACAATAATTAACAAAGATGTTCCACCAAAATAAAATGGCACTTGCCAATTCAAAACTAAAAATTCTGGTAATAAACAAACTAAAGTGATGTACGCAGCGCCTGCAAGCGTAAGCCTAGCTAAAATTTTATCAATATACTTTGCTGTCTGATCACCTGGGCGTATTCCAGGAACAAATGCGCCACTTTTTTTCAAATTATCTGATGTCTCGCGACTATTAAAAACTAATGCTGTATAGAAAAAACAAAAGAAAATAATTGCAGTTGCATACAAAATAATATAAACAGGCTGACCAGGTTGCAATGTACTGGATAAGTCTTTAATGAAGCGTGAAAATATATTGGTGTTTTCACCAGCAGTAAACCATTGCGCAATCGTTGCAGGAAACAAGATAATTGAAGAGGCAAAAATTGGTGGAATAACGCCAGCCATATTAAGTTTCAGGGGCAAATGTGAAGATTGGCCGCCATACACCTTATTGCCAACTTGACGCTTTGCATAATTCACTAAAATACGGCGTTGACCACGCTCTACAAATACAACAAAGTAAGTTACTGCAACTACAACAATAACAACTAATATGGATGAAATAATACTCATAGAACCCGTCCGCACTAGCTCTAACAATCCCCCCAAAGCATTTGGCAAACCAGATGCAATACCCGCAAAAATAATAATTGAAATTCCATTGCCTAGACCACGCTCTGTAACTTGTTCACCTAACCACATCAAGAACATCGTTCCAGTAACCAAAGTAACTACAGTAATCATACGAAATATAACTCCAGGATCAGTGACTAATCCAGCCTGGGACTCAAGGGCAATAGCAATACCCAGTGCTTGAAAAGTTGCCAATACTAAAGTCGCATAGCGGGTGTACTGAGTAATTTTTCTTTGACCTGAACGACCCTCTTTTTTAATCGCCTCAAATGTAGGAATTACAACAGTGAGCAATTGCATAATAATAGAGGCTGAAATGTAAGGCATGATACCTAAAGCAAAAATGGTAAAACGAGATAATGCTCCACCTGAGAACAGGTTAAACATTCCTAAAATGCCACCCTTTGCATCATCAAACAGACTTGCTAATTGGTTTGGATCAATCCCAGGCACTGGAATGTGCGCGCCCACTCTATAAACCACCAAAGCCATGAGCAGAAACAACAGGCGATTTTTTAAATCACCAAATTTGTTTCCTGACTTCATCAGGCTAGAAGCGGTTGGAGAAGACGTTGCCATTGATTACACTTCCTCAACCAATTTACCACCAACTGCTTCAATCGCTGCCCGTGCACCAGATGTTGCTGTTAAGCCTTTTAATGTAACGGCTTTTGTCAACTCACCAGTTTTAATCACTTTTACTGATTTAATCTGTTCATTTGCTAAACCATTTTGCTTGAGCACAACTAAATCTATTTCAGTTACGTTTAAACGCTCAATGTCAGAAAGGGTAATTTCACCCACGTGACGGCGCGTCAATGAAATAAAGCCACGCTTAGGTAAACGGCGATATAAAGGCATTTGACCGCCCTCAAAGCCAACTTTATGGAAGCCACCAGAACGAGACTTTTGTCCTTTGTGTCCTCGACCAGCTGTTTTACCAAGCCCTGAACCAATTCCACGACCAACACGACGTTTAGCATGTTTTGAGCCAGCAGCAGGTTTTAAGTTATTTAATTCCATCATTTCCTCTGTCAATTAATGGCTTAATTTAATTCTTTAATTAGGTAAGACACTTTATTCATCATGCCGCGTACAGCTGGGGTGTCCTCTAATTCAGATGTTGTGTTAACACGACCAAGACCAAGGCCGCGGACTGTTGCACGATGGCTTTCACGTGTGCCTATCAGGCTACGCACTAATTTAATTTTTACGGTTTTCTTTTCAGTCATGTTTATTCTCGATTCACTTAACCAATAATTTCTTCGATTGACTTGCCCCGTTTGGCAGCAATCTCTGCAGGTGTGCTCATCTTACTTAATCCATTGATTGTTGCTCTAACCATGTTGTAAGGGTTAGTTGAACCAATTGACTTAGCCACTACGTTTGTTACACCCATTACATCAAAAATTGCACGCATCGGACCACCAGCAATCACTCCAGTACCCTCTTTTGCAGGAGACATCAAAACACGAGAAGCTCCATGTTCGCCAATCACTGAATGTTGAAGAGTACCTTGACGAAGAGGAACCTTGATCATCTTACGACGAGCTTCATCCATTGCCTTTTGAACAGCAACTGGAACCTCTTTAGATTTTCCTTTACCCATGCCGATACGGCCATCACCGTCACCGACTACAGTTAAAGCAGCAAATCCTAAAATACGACCACCCTTAACCACCTTAGTTACGCGGTTAACAGCAATCATTTTTTCACGCAAACCATCGTCACGCTCTTCTGCTGCCATCTTTGCTTGCATTTTTGCCATGTTCTTTTCCTTGACCTTTACTTAATCTGCTCTTAGAACTTCAGTCCAGCTTCACGCGCGGCTTCAGCTAAAGCTTTTACGCGACCGTGATAACGAAAACCTGAACGATCAAAAGCAACCTCTGTGACGCCAGCTTTTAAAGCGCGCTCAGCAATTAATTTACCAATTTCTTTTGCAGCAGTACTATTGCCACCATTTGAAAAACTAGTACGTAATTCTTTTTCCATTGTCGAAGCTGCTGCCAATACTTTTGTGCCACAAGAGCTGAAAAGTTGGGCAGTAATATGCAGATTCGTACGCATGATAGCAACACGCGGAACTGCGAGTTCTGCAATCTTGATACGTGTCTGGCGTGAACGACGGATACGGGATTCTTTTTTGTTCATCATATTCGGCCTCGATTACTTCTTCTTCGTTTCTTTAATGAGAACCACTTCATCGCTATAACGAACACCCTTACCTTTGTAAGGCTCGGGAGTTCTGTAAGAACGAACTTCAGCGGCTACTTGTCCAACTTGCTGCTTGTTGGCACCCTTAATAATGATTTCTGTTTGAGTAGGGGTCTCTGCTTTTACACCCTCTGGTAATTCATAAATAACATCATGAGAAAAACCAAGTTGAAGTTTTAAAGACTTACCTTGTGCAGCAGCACGATAACCCACACCAATTAAATTTAATTTACGCTCAAAACCTTTAGTAACACCAGTAACCATGTTATTAACTAAAGCACGGGTAGTTCCAGATAGTGCGTTTGATTCACGAGACTCATCATTGCAAGTAACTTGTAATGATCCATCTTCCTGCTTCAAAGAAACTAGTGGATGCAAATTATGCGTTAACGTACCAAGCGGGCCTTTAACCGTAAGCAATGCTCCAGCAATTTGAATCTCAGCACCATTGGGTACTGGAATAGGCGATTTACCAACACGTGACATATTCGTTCTCCTTAGGCGACATAGCAGATAACTTCGCCACCCACGCCGTTGGCGCGAGCTTTACGATCAGTCATCAAACCTTGTGGGGTTGAAATAATTGCCACGCCCAAACCATTCATAACTTGTGGTATGTCGTGACGCCCTTTATATATGCGCAAGCCAGGCTTAGATATACGCTCAATACGCTCGATAACTGGGCGGCCCGCATAGTATTTAAGCGTAATGTTTAAAACAGGTTTTGCGGTTTCACCTGCGATTTCAAAACTATCGATGTAACCTTCATCTTTTAATACATTTGCGATAGCAACTTTTAATTTAGATGATGGCATTGTTACACCTGGCTTTTGCACTGCTTGCGCATTGCGTATCCGGGTTAACATATCTGCGATTGGATCGGTAAAGCTCATAATTTCTCCTAATCTCTACTATTACCAGCTGGCTTTAGTAACGCCCGGGATTTCACCTCTAAAGGCAATCTCACGGATCTTGCCGCGACCCAAACCGAATTTACGGAATGTGCCACGTGGACGTCCAGTCAAAGCACAACGATTTCGTTGGCGAGTGGGGCTAGCGTTACGAGGTAAAGCTTGTAACTTTAAACGCGCGTCATAGCGCTCTTCCTCAGACTTAGAGGTATCTTCGATAATTGCTTTTAATTCTGCACGTTTTGTAGCAAATTTAGCAACAGTCTTAGTACGTTTTTTTTCGCGCTCAATTAATGAAAGTTTAGCCACGTTAACCTCTTAGTTACGGAAAGGAAATTTAAAGGCCGCTAACAAAGCTTTTGCTTCATCATCTGTTTTAGCGGTTGTAGTAATACTGATGTTCAATCCACGCAGTGCATCGATTTTGTCGTACTCAATTTCCGGGAAAATAATTTGCTCTTTAACGCCGATGTTATAGTTTCCACGGCCATCAAAAGCTTTTCCTGATACGCCACGGAAATCGCGCACGCGAGGTAGTGCAACAGTAATAAAACGATCTAAGAATTCATACATTCTTTGACCGCGCAAGGTCACCATTGCGCCAATTGGGTAACCTTGACGAATTTTAAATCCAGCAATCGCTTTTCTAGCGACAGTAACAACAGGCTTTTGGCCAGCCACTTTTGTTAAATCACCGACAGCATGTTCAATTACTTTTTTATCAGCAACTGCTTCGCCCAAGCCCATATTGAGTGTAATCTTGGTGATACGCGGCACTTCCATAACGGATTTATATCCAAACTTTGCGGTTAATTCACCAACAACAGTTTTTGTATAATGCTCTTGAAATCTGGTTGTCATTTTCTTCCCCTTAAGCCGCTAAAGTTGCGCCCGTGGTCTTCAAAAAGCGAACTTTTTTACCGTCCACCTCTTTAATACCAACACGCGAAGGCTTACCATTAGCATCGATGTGAGCCACATTCGAAATTTGAATAGGCATCGTTTTATCGATAACACCGCCTGTTACACCCGCCGCTGGATTGGGTTTAACATTTTTTTTGTATTGATTAATGCCTTCGACCAAAATCTTTTGATCAAGTATGGCAGTTACAGTTCCTTGCTTTCCTTTGTCGCGACCAGTAGTAACAATGACCTGATCACCTTTACGAATCTTTTTCATGGCCTCTCCTTAGATCACTTCAGGCGCTAATGAAACAATCTTCATAAAACGCTCTGTACGCAACTCACGCGTAACAGGGCCAAAGATACGTGTTCCAATCGGCTCAAGTTTTGCATTCAGCAAAACTGCAGCGTTAGCATCAAATTTAATTAAAGATCCATCAGCACGACGGACGCCCTTGGCTGTGCGAACAACGACAGCGTTGTAAATATCGCCTTTTTTAACGCGGCCTCTCGGCGCCGCGGATTTAACGGTCACTTTAATTATGTCACCAATGCTTGCATAACGGCGCTTGGATCCACCCAAGACCTTAATGCACATTACTTCACTGGCGCCAGTATTATCAGCGACCTGTAGTCTGCTTTCAGTTTGAATCATTTTTTTATCCCCAACTTAAATACCCGAAGGCAATCAGTCTTGGTTCCGTTATGGGCTTCTATTATTTATTCAACAACTTAAGCCCGGATTAATAAATGCTTTTGCAACTCTTTTTTCCTGTAATTCTGCAATAATTAGTTACAAATTACAGGAAGCCCTCTACTATAGCAAACTTACATTAAATTTGCAAGCTTATTTAAATGCCTTTTGACTCTTCAACTACCTTTGTTACTACCCATGATTTTGTTCTGGACAATGGTCTAGACTCAGAAATCTCCACGGTATCACCAATCTTGATTTGATCAGACTCATCATGGGCATGATATTTTTTAGAAACTCCAAAATATTTACCATAAAGAGCGTGCTTTACTTTTCTCTCCACGAGAACTGTTACAGTCTTTTGCATTTTGTCGCTAACAACACGACCAACTAATGTTCTTTTTAAAGATTGAGTTTCTTTATTCATTTTTCAGCCGCCTTTTGATTCAAAGCTGTTTTGACACGTGCAATTGCTTTCTTAGTTTTACTAAGTTGACTTGAATCTTGCAATTGTTGCGTGCCTTTTTGCATACGTAATTTAAACTGCGCCTTTAATAACTCTGAGAGTTCGTTGTTCAGGCCCTTAACATCTTTAGCCAATAGTTCTTTCATTTCCATGTATTTTCTCCAGCTTAAGAGCCAATTTGACGTACAACAAATGCTGTTTGAATCGGCAACTTGGCGGATGCTAAGCGAAAAGCTTCACGCGCCAAGGTCTCATCAACACCATCCATTTCATACAATACTTTACCCGGCTGAATTTCAGCTACGTAATACTCGGGATTGCCTTTACCATTACCCATACGAACTTCAGCTGGTTTAGTAGAAATTGGCTTATCTGGGAAAATTCGAATCCAAATGCGGCCGCCACGTTTAATGTGACGAGTCATCGCACGACGAGCAGCTTCAATTTGACGTGCAGTCAATCTTCCACGCCCCATGGCTTTTAAACCAAAATCACCAAACGCAACTGAACTTCCACGAGTTGCCTTACCGGTGTTACGGCCTTTTTGTTCTTTTCTATATTTACGACGTTTAGGTTGTAACATAATTATTCTCCCGCCTTAGGTGCATCTTCAGGCTTGACAACTTTACGCACACGCTTAACAGCGGCTTTAACTTCTGGCTTATCTTCAGTAGTTGCGCCTTCTGCCTTACGTGGGGCACGTGGTGCACGACGTGGCTTTTTATCTTCTTCCGCTTCAGCAACAGGGGCTGCTGGGATAGCAACACCGGATCCTAAAGTGTCGCCTTTATATACCCAAACTTTTACGCCAATAATGCCATATGTGGTTTCAGCCTCAGAAGTTGCATAATCAATATCTGCTTTTAATGTATGAAGCGGAACACGTCCTTCACGATACCATTCGCGACGCGCAATCTCAGCACCGTTTAAACGCCCTGAACTCATAATTTTGATTCCTTGAGCTCCTAAACGCATTGCACTTTGCATGGCACGTTTCATTGCACGACGGAACATAATACGTTTTTCTAACTGTTGCGTGATAGAGTCTGCAATCAGTTGGGCATCAATTTCAGGCTTTCGGATTTCTTCGATGTTTACGTGTACGGGCACGCCCATACGCCTTTGTAACTCTTTACGTAAAACCTCAATATCTTCACCCTTTTTACCAATAACAACACCTGGGCGCGAGCTGAAGATAGTGATTTTTGCATTTTTAGCTGGGCGCTCAATCACAACTTTACTGACAGAAGCATTTTTTAGCTTCTTTTTAAGGTAATTGCGCACATCAATGTCTTCTTGGAGCATGCTAGCAAAATTTGTATTGCCTGCGTACCAACGTGAAGTCCAGTTTTTAGTAACCGCTAAACGGAAACCATTGGGATTAATTTTTTGACCCATGACTCTTCCTTAATTACTCAAAGTCACAGTGATGTGACAAGTTTGTTTTTCAATTTTGTTACCGCGACCTTTTGCACGAGCAGTAAAACGCTTTAGAGAGGTAGCTTTATCAACTGTAATTGACTTAACTTTTAACTCATCGATATCTGCTCCAGCATTGTGCTCTGCATTTGCAATGGCTGACTCAACTACTTTTTTCACAATAAATGCGGCCTTCTTAGGGCTAAAAGCGAGAATATTCATTGCTCGTGAGATTGGTAATCCGCGTATTTGGTCCGCAACCAAACGAGTCTTTTGTGCGCTAATTCTAGCGCTACGGTGAATGGCTTTAGTTTCCATCATTTCCCCTTACTTCTTAGCTTTCTTATCGGCAGCATGACCCTTGAAAGTACGAGTCAAAGCAAATTCACCGAGTTTATGACCAACCATGTTTTCTGACACATAAACCGGTACATGCTGACGGCCGTTATGCACAGCAATCGTCAGCCCGATAAATTCAGGCAGAATTGTGGAACGTCTGGACCATGTTTTAATGGGCTTTTTATCTTTAATGGCCACTGCGGTCTCAACCTTTTTTACAAGGCTGACTTCACAAAATGGTCCTTTTTTAGCTGATCGTGTCATGTTTATTTCCTCAATCGATTAACGTTTTTGACGACGTTGTACGATCATTGTCGTAGTACGCTTATTACGTCTTGTACGGTATCCCTTAGTCGGGGTTCCCCATGGTGATACGGGTACGCGACCTTCACCAGTACGACCTTCACCACCACCATGTGGGTGGTCGACCGGATTCATGGCCACACCACGCACGGTTGGGCGAATACCGCGCCAACGATTCGCACCTGCTTTACCAATTTGACGCAAAGAATGCTCTTCATTGCCAACTTCGCCAATAGTTGCACGACATTCAATATGCACTCGGCGCACTTCGCCTGAACGCAATCTTACTTGAGCGTAGATGCCTTCACGCGCTAGAAGAACTGCAGATCCGCCAGCGGATCTAGCGATTTGAGCGCCCTTGCCTGGCATGATTTCAACGCAATGAATCGTGCTACCTACTGGAATATTTCTAATGGGTAAATTGTTACCCGCCTTGATTGGAGCTTCTGAGCCATTCATAACAGCTTGGCCAGTAGTCATGCCTTTAGCTGCGATAACATAGCGTCTTTCGCCATCGGCAAACAAAATCAACGCTAAGTTCGCACTTCTGTTTGGGTCATACTCTAAACGCTCTACTTTGGCTGGAATACCATCTTTATCATTCCGCTTAAAATCAACCATGCGGTAATGATGCTTATGACCGCCACCTTTATGGCGCGTAGTGATATGTCCGTTATTGTTACGGCCAGCATGTTGAAACTGCGGCTCAAGCAATGGAGCGAATGGTTTACCTTTGTGTAAATCTGGATTAACCAGTTTTACCATTGAACGACGTCCAGGAGACGTCGGTTTAGTTTTCATTAATGGCATTATTTAACCTCCGACTCAAAGTTAATCTCTTGACCAGGCTTCAAAGAAACATAGGCTTTTTTCACGTGATTGCGGCGACCCTCAAAACGACCAAAGCGCTTTGCTTTACCTTTTTGATTGACCACTTGCACGGACTCAACTTCAACCTTAAATAACATTTCTACTGCACCTTTAATTTCTAACTTATTAGCATCACGAGCCACTTCAAAAACAACTTGCTCGTTTTTATCAGCCACCATTGTTGCTTTTTCAGAAATTACAGGGCCAAGGAGAATGCTTAAAAGGCGATGTTCATTTTTACGGTTTTGTGTCTTTTGTATCATTTGAGCATCTCCTCAATTTGAGCTATCGCCGTTTTACCCACCAAAATATTTTGATAGTGAACTAGTGATAAAGGATCAGCATGCTTTGGCTCTACGATTGCAACTTTATGCAAATTGCGTGATGCCAAATGCAAGTTTTCATCTACCTTATCCAAGATAATTAGAACTGACTCTAAGCCCATCGCTTTTACCTTTGCTGCTAACAGTTTAGTTTTTGGGGCCTCTAAATTGAAGTCATCAACAACATTTAAACGACCTTCACGAGCCAACTGTGAAAAAATCGATCTCATGCCCGCACGATACATTTTCTTATTTACCTTGTGCGAGAAATTCTCATCAGGAGAGTTCGGGAATATACGTCCACCTCCACGCCACAATGGTGAAGAGGACATACCCGCTCTTGCACGACCAGTACCTTTTTGATTCCAAGGCTTCTTGGTTGAGTGATGCACCATTTCACGATCTTTTTGCGCGCGGTTACCACTTCTTGCGTTTGCTTGATATGCAATTACAACTTGATGCACTAAAGCTTCGTTGTATTCTCTTTCGAATACTTCTGGTGATGCGGATACTGCTTCACCAATTTTTCCATTCGCTTCTAGGAGCTTGAGTTCCATAATGCCCCCTATTAAGATTTAGTAGCAGGCGTTTTAATCGCCGGCGTAACAATTACTTTTCCACCACGTGATCCAGGTACAGCTCCCTTAACTAAAAGAAGTTGTCTTTCTGCATCTACACGGGCTATTTCTAGGTTTTGTACAGTTTTCGTAACATCACCTAAATGACCAGTCATACGCTTACCTGGGAAAACTCTTCCAGGATCTTGAGCCATACCAATAGAGCCTGGTACGTTATGTGATCTTGAATTACCGTGGCTGGCACGGCCAGAGGCAAAGTGATAGCGTTTAATCGTACCTGCGTAACCCTTACCGATCGTTACACCTTGAACATCAACCTTTTGTCCAACAGTAAATGTATCAACGCCAATCACTGAGCCAGCTTGAAAGTCAGCTAACTTACTTGCGTCAATTCTGAATTCATTAAGTGCATTACCTGCTAAAACACCAGCTTTGGCGAAGTGTCCTGCCATTGCCTTGGTAACGCGTGATGCACGGCGTTCGCCGTGAGCTAACTGAATAGCATCATAGCCATCAGTTTCCTGAGTTTTGATTTGTGCGACCCTGTTGTTGCTTACATCAATAACGGTGACAGGAATTGAGTCACCCTCTTCTGTAAACAAGCGAGTCATGCCGACCTTCCGGCCGATCAAGCCTAAGCTCATATCTTGCTCCAATGTCGACAACGATTGGTCGACGAAAATTAAATTTAATGGCCTTTAGTGAAGGAATGCTTACTAAAAACCCCATTCTTGGTAATGCAACTACTTAACTTTCCAAACAAATTTGGTAGAACTCAGCATTCTATACAGTTTTTATATGTTTGGCAAGTATTTTTTACTGCAATTTGATTTCTACATCAACTCCAGCTGGTAAATCCAACTTCATCAGAGCATCTACTGTTTTTTCAGTAGGGTCAACGATATCCATTAAGCGTAAATGTGTACGGATTTCTAATTGATCGCGTGAGGTTTTATTAACGTGAGGTGAGCGCAGTATGTCAAAACGCTCAATACGTGTTGGGAGAGGAACCGGCCCTTTAACAACAGCGCCTGTTCTTTTTGCCGTATCCACGATTTCAGCAGCTGACTGATCAATTAACCGGTAGTCAAATGCTTTTAAACGAATTCTAATTTTTTGGCTTTGCATGTTCATTTCCTAAAGAGCATAGCGGCGCTGACGCTAAATTAAATTTTTAGCAGGTTGTGTGCAGCGCACACACAACCTGACATACAAAACTACTTAAGCAATAATTTTAGAAACAACACCAGCGCCAACGGTACGTCCGCCTTCGCGAATCGCAAAACGTAGGCCTTCTTCCATCGCAATCGGTGCAATTAACTTCACACTAATTTCAACGTTGTCACCAGGCATTACCATTTCTTTGTCTTTTGGCAATTCAATCGCACCAGTTACGTCCGTTGTACGGAAGTAAAACTGTGGGCGATAGTTGTTAAAGAATGGTGTATGACGGCCACCCTCATCTTTCGATAGGACGTATACGCTACCTGTAAATTCTGTGTGCGGCAAAATAGAACCTGGCTTACACAACACTTGACCACGCTCAACATCTTCACGCTTCGTACCACGTAACAAAATACCCACGTTATCGCCAGCTTGACCCTGATCTAATAACTTACGGAACATCTCAACACCCGTACAGGTTGTCTTCTGTGTTGCACGAATACCAACAATCTCAATCTCTTCGCCAACCTTCACAATCCCACGCTCGATACGACCCGTTACCACCGTTCCACGACCAGAGATCGAGAACACGTCTTCTACGGGCATCAAGAATGCGCCATCAATAGCACGCTCAGGTGTTGGAATATAGGTATCCAATGCATCTGCTAAGGCCATAATAGCTTCCTTGCCGAGTGGGCCTTCGTCGCCCTCTAATGCCAATTTTGCTGATCCTTTAATAATTGGCGTGTCATCGCCAGGGAAGTCATATTTCGACAACAACTCACGCACTTCCATTTCAACGAGTTCTAACAATTCTTCATCGTCAACCATGTCGCATTTATTCAAAAACACAACGATATACGGCACACCAACCTGACGCGCAAGCAAAATGTGCTCACGTGTTTGTGGCATTGGACCATCTGCTGCTGAACATACTAAAATCGCGCCGTCCATTTGGGCTGCGCCTGTAATCATGTTCTTTACATAGTCAGCGTGGCCTGGGCAGTCAACGTGTGCGTAGTGACGATTTTGCGTCTCATACTCAACGTGTGCAGTGTTAATCGTAATACCACGTGCTTTCTCTTCTGGCGCTGCATCAATTTGGTCATACGCTTTTGCTTCGCCACCAAACGCTTTTGACAACACCGTCGTTATCGCTGCCGTTAATGTTGTCTTGCCATGGTCAACGTGACCAATTGTTCCTACGTTGACGTGCGGCTTCGTCCGCTCAAACTTCTCTTTTGCCATTTTTAGCCTCTACTCAGTTAGATATATAAAAAGTTAAATTATTTTGCTTTGGATGCAATTACTGCATCTGCCACATTCTTTGGGGCCTCTGCGTAATGCTTGAATTCCATCGTATATGTTGCACGCCCTTGCGTTAAGGAGCGTAAACCTGTCGAGTATCCAAACATCTCAGCCAAAGGAACTTCAGCCCGCACAATCTTGCCACCACCACCAGCGATATCATCCATGCCCTGTAATATTCCGCGGCGTGATGATAAGTCTCCCATGACGTTACCCATGAAATCTTCAGGCGTTTCTACTTCAACCGCCATCATTGGCTCTAGAAGTACAGGACTTGCACGACGCATACCTTCTTTGAAAGCCATTGAGCCGGCCATCTTAAATGCATTTTCATTTGAGTCAACGTCATGGTATGAGCCAAAGAATAATGTTGCTTTGATGTCAACCACTGGATAACCAGCAACTACTCCGTTATTCAATGTCTCTTGTATACCCTTATCAACTGCAGGAATGTACTCGCGAGGTACAACACCGCCCTTAATTGCATCAACGAATTCGTAACCTTTACCAGGCTCTTGTGGCTCTAACTTCAATACAACGTGGCCATACTGACCACGGCCGCCAGATTGCTTAACAAACTTACCTTCGATTTCTTCGCATACTTTTCGAATTGTTTCGCGGTACGCTACCTGAGGCTTTCCAACAGTTGCCTCTACACCAAATTCACGCTTCATACGATCTACAAGAATTTCTAAGTGCAACTCGCCCATACCAGAAATAATCGTTTGACCAGATTCTTCATCTGTTTTTACGCGGAAAGATGGATCTTCTTGAGCAAGACGATTTAAAGCAATACCCATTTTTTCTTGGTCTACTTTTGTTTTTGGCTCAACCGCTTGAGAAATCACTGGCTCCGGGAATATCATTCTTTCAAGAATAATGATGGATGAGGGATCGCATAATGTCTCCCCAGTGGTAGCGTCTTTTAAACCTACAGCAGCAGCAATATCTCCAGCGCGAACTTCTTTGATTTCTTCACGTTGATTAGCATGCATCTGAAGAATTCGTCCGATACGCTCTTTTTTGCCCTTAATTGGGTTATAAATCGTATCGCCTGAATTAATAACTCCAGAATAAACACGGAAGAAAATGAGTTGCCCAACAAACGGGTCCGTCATAATCTTAAATGCGAGTGCAGAAAACTTTTCTTCATCAGTTGCATGACGCTCAGTTTTTTCACCATTTTCTAATTCGCCTGTAACTGGCGGAATATCTGATGGGGCAGGCATGTAATCAATTACGCCATCCAACATTGCTTGAACACCTTTGTTCTTAAAAGCAGAGCCGCACATCATTGGCACGATTTCGCCAGCAAGTGTTCGCGTACGAAGGGCCAGCTTAACTTCCTCCTCCGAAAGTGGCTCGCCACTCAAATACTTGTCCATTAGCTCTTCAGAAGACTCAGCTGCAGCTTCGAGCATCTTTTCGCGCCACTCGTTAGCAGTATCTAATAATTCGGCCGGTATTTCTTCGTAATTAAATTTAATCCCTTGTGACTCTTCATCCCACAAAATAGCTTTCATTTTGACAAGGTCAACGACGCCCTTAAAGTTTTCCTCAGCGCCAATTGGAATTTGAATTGGAATTGGGTTTGCTTTTAAACGCGCGCGCATCTGATCATGTACTTTGAAAAAGTTTGCGCCAGTACGGTCCATTTTATTTACAAAAGCGAGGCGTGGCACACGATACTTATTTGCCTGACGCCAAACAGTCTCAGACTGAGGTTGCACGCCACCAACTGCACAGTAAACCATGCAAGCACCATCCAAAACACGCATTGAGCGCTCAACTTCAATAGTAAAGTCAACGTGACCAGGCGTATCAATAATATTGATACGATGCTCCGGGTAGTTACCGCCCATACCCTTCCAGAAAGCAGTTGTTGCAGCAGAAGTAATAGTAATGCCTCGCTCCTGCTCTTGCTCCATCCAGTCCATTGTGGCAGCGCCATCGTGAACTTCCCCAATTTTATGGTTTACACCTGTATAAAACAGGATACGTTCAGTTGTAGTCGTTTTACCAGCATCAATATGTGCTGAAATTCCAATATTGCGATAACGCTCGATGGGGGTCTTTCGTGCCACTGTATCCTCGAAGAAGTAAAAGGTTTAAAAACGGAAATGTGAGAATGCTTTGTTAGCTTCTGCCATGCGGTGAACTTCATCACGCTTTTTCATAGCACCGCCTCGTCCTTCTGCAGCCTCTAATAATTCATTTGCCAAACGTTGTGCCATTGATTTTTCACTGCGTTTTTTGGCGGCCTCTCTTAACCAACGCATCGCTAACGCTAAACGGCGTGAAGGGCGAACCTCCACCGGAACTTGATAATTTGCACCACCTACGCGGCGGCTTTTAACTTCTACCATTGGCTTAACATTTCCCATAGCTACAGAGAAAACATCCAAAGGTGGTTTGTTTGCTTTTTTCTCAATATGTTCAAAAGCACCATAAACAATGCGCTCAGCAACAGATTTTTTACCATCCAACATGAGTACGTTCATGAATTTGGCAACTTCTACATTCCCAAATTTTGGGTCTGGAAGAATTTCTCTTTTCGGTACTTCTCGACGACGTGGCATAACAACTACTCCTTTAATTTTCAGTTGGGAAAATTCCCTTGATTCCTCTACTGGCCTTAAGCCGAAGCAATCACTTACTTACCGCGCATCAAATTGATATGCAGTTCCTACCAAGAAGTTAAGCTTTCTTGGCTTTCTTCGCGCCATACTTGGAGCGAGATTGTTTACGATCCTTAACACCTTGTAAGTCTAATGAACCACGAACAATGTGATAACGAACGCCTGGTAGATCTTTTACACGACCACCGCGAATCAGAACCACTGAGTGTTCCTGAAGATTGTGGCCTTCACCACCAATGTAAGAAATGACCTCGAAACCATTGGTCAAGCGCACCTTGGCGACTTTACGCAAAGCAGAGTTAGGCTTTTTAGGCGTTGTAGTATATACACGCGTGCAAACCCCACGTCTTTGCGGACTATTTTGTAAAGCTGGACTCTTGCTCTTTACCACCAAGTTGGTGCGGGGCTTTTTGAGCAACTGATTAATTGTTGGCATAACTTACTCTCAATACACTTTTTTTCATCAATTCGTATTCAAAAAATGCTTTTGATTACGGGTTTTACAGAACCTAGCATTCTAAACTGAGTTTGATAAATCGTCAAGGACCCCTTGCGGGATTCTTGACAATTTCATACTTTTTTACTCAGCGTCGGCTACCGGCGCTTCTTCTGCAGGGGTAATAAAAGCCTCTTCAGCAGCAATCGTTTGTGCACGATCACGCTCAAATTGCTCTCTTGCCTTACGTGCTTTGCGGTATGACAATCCTGTTCCAGCTGGAATCAATCGACCAATAATGACGTTTTCTTTTAGTCCACGTAATGTATCAACTTTCCCCATAATGGCAGCTTCCGTAAGAACGCGTGTCGTTTCTTGGAAAGATGCCGCCGAAATAAAGCTATCCGTAGATAAGGACGCTTTTGTAATACCCAACAATACGTTTTCATATATGGCTGGGCGCTTACCTTCAGCAATTACTCGATCATTTTCATCGAACAGCTTTGATCTCTCAACTTGTTCGCCGGTAATAAAGTTCGTCTCACCTGCATCAACAACTTGTACACGACGTAACATTTGACGCACAATCACCTCAATATGCTTGTCATTGATTTTCACACCTTGTAAACGGTAGACGTCTTGAACCTCATCCACGATGTACATAGAGAGCTCTTCAATGCCCTTCAGATTCAAAATGTCATGCGGGTCGGCAGGTCCTTCTACAATCATCTCGCCTTTATTGACAACCTGACCGTCATGAACCAATACTTGCTTTTCTTTAGGGATTAAGAACTCATGAGACTCGCCGTCCATATCCGTAATCACTAAGCGTTGCTTACCTTTTGTTTCTTTACCAAATGAAACTGTGCCTGTAATCTTCGCAAGAACGGCAGCGTCTTTCGGTGAGCGCCCCTCAAACAACTCAGCAACTCTCGGTAAACCACCGGTAATATCACGTGTTTTTTGTGATTCAATTGGAATACGCGCAAGAACTTCTCCTGACTTAACAGCTTGGCCATCCTTAACCGTGATCAAGGCTCCAAATTGAAGTCCGATTGTTACTGGATGATCCGTGCCGGCCAATTTCACCTCAGAGCCTGTCTCATCAAGAATCTTGATAATTGGACGAATCCCTTTAGCTGCGGCACTTCTACGCTTACCATCAATAACAACCAATGTAGAGAGTCCAGTGACATCATCAACTTGTTTCGCAACGGTTACACCCTCTTCGACGTTTTCGAAGCGGATTTGACCAGCAAACTCAGAAATAATTGGGCGTGTAAGAGGATCCCAAGTGGCTAAGCTTGCACCAGCCTTAACAACACCACCATCGCTCACTAAAAGTGTTGCGCCATATGGAACTTTATGACGCTCACGCTCACGGCCATGATCATCAGTAATCAAAGCTTCTCCAGAGCGTGAGATAACGACTTGCTCACCTTTTGGATTCGTGATGTATCTCATTGAAGATGAGAAACGTACAATACCGCTCGACTTCGCTTCGACGTTACTTGCAACTAAAGCACGGGATGCTGCACCGCCGATGTGGAATGTGCGCATGGTTAACTGCGTTCCTGGCTCACCAATTGACTGGGCAGCAATCACACCAACTGCCTCGCCAACGTTGACCAATCCGCCACGACCCAAGTCACGACCGTAGCATTTAGCGCATAAGCCATAGCGTGTTTTACAAGCAAGCACAGTTCTTACTTTTACTTCATCTAATCCTGAAGCAACGATGTCATCCACCATATCTTCATCTAACAAAGTATCATGCTCAACAATCACTTGTTGGGTATCAGGGTGTATTACTTCACCAATTGTCATGCGGCCTAAAATACGATCGCGGAGTGCCTCAATAATCTCACCACCCTCAACCAACGCCTTCATGGTTACACCATCAACCGCTCCGCAATCGTCTTCAATGACCACGAGATCTTGTGTAACATCGCAAAGACGACGAGTTAAATAACCAGAGTTTGCAGTTTTGAGGGCAGTATCAGCTAGACCTTTACGTGCACCGTGCGTTGAAATAAAGTATTGCAAAACATTTAAGCCTTCACGGAAGTTCGCCGTAATTGGTGTCTCAATAATTGAGCCATCAGGCTTTGCCATCAAGCCGCGCATACCGGCAAGTTGACGAATCTGGGCAGCAGAACCACGCGCCCCAGAGTCGGCCATCATATAAATTGCATTAAATGACTCTTGCTTGACTTGCACGCCATGACGGTCTTCAACGGTTTGTTGAGATAATTGCTCCATCATCGCTTTACCAACTTGATCTCCGGCAGCTCCCCAAATATCAACAACGTTGTTATATCGCTCTTGGTTGGTGACTAAACCAGACATAAATTGCTTTTCATACTCTTTCACTTTGCTTGAAGCATCATGAATAATTTTCTCTTTTTGAGCTGGAATGAGCATGTCATCAATTGCAATAGAGATGCCTGCTTTTGTGGCTAACTTAAATCCAGACTGTAAAAGTCTATCGGCAAAAATAACGGTCTCACGCAATCCACACTTGCGGAATGACGTGTTGATTAAGCGAGAAATTTCTTTTTTCTTTAGTGGCTTGTTGATGTTTTCAAAAGCCATGCCCTTTGGTAAAGTCTCAGACAAAATAGCACGCCCTACTGAGGTGTGATACAAAGTTGTCTTTTGTTGAAAACGGGCATCGCCTTCAGCATTTTTATCAACAATATCCCACTCATTAATTCTTACCGCAATGCGTGAGGCAAGTTCGACTTGTCCTGCATCATAAGCACGCAAGACTTCAGAGATATCTGCAAAGAACAAGCCTTCACCTTTACCGTTAATCTTGTCGCGTGTGGCATAGTACAAGCCCAAAACGATATCTTGTGAAGGAACAATCGACGGCTCCCCGTTTGCAGGGAAGAGGATGTTGTTCGATGCAAGCATGAGTGAACGCGCTTCCATTTGTGCTTCAAGAGATAAAGGTACGTGAACCGCCATTTGGTCACCGTCAAAGTCAGCGTTAAATGCAGCGCAAACTAATGGGTGTAATTGAATCGCTTTACCTTCAATTAAGAGGGGTTCAAATGCTTGAATACCTAAACGGTGAAGTGTTGGGGCGCGATTCAACATCACTGGGTGTTGACGAATCACTTCTTCTAAAATATCCCAAACGATTGGCGTTTGGTTTTCAACTTCTTTCTTGGCGGCTTTAATGGTTGTTGCAATGCCGAGGGTCTCAAGTTTGTTAAAAATAAATGGCTTAAACAACTCTAGGGCCATTAATTTTGGCAAACCACACTGATGTAATTTCAGGTTTGGTCCGACCACAATCACTGAACGACCAGAATAGTCAACGCGCTTACCTAACAAGTTCTGACGGAAACGGCCGCCCTTACCCTTAATCATCTCTGCAAGAGATTTGAGAGGGCGCTTATTGGCGCCAGTCATCGCCTTACCACGACGACCATTGTCAAGTAGTGAGTCGACCGCCTCTTGTAACATACGCTTTTCGTTCCGCACAATAATTTCTGGTGCACGAAGCTCAAGTAACTTCTTTAAGCGATTATTACGATTGATAACACGACGATATAAGTCATTTAAATCAGAGGTTGCAAAACGGCCGCCATCCAATGGAACTAATGGCCGTAATTCTGGTGGCAGAACAGGCAATACGCCTAAAATCATCCAGTCAGGCTTGATTCCGGAAGTTTGAAACGCCTCTAAAACTTTCAAGCGTTTTGCATATTTTTTAATTTTTGCATCACTACCCGTTGCTTTTAAATCTGCGCGTAAAGTTTCTACTTCGCGATCAATCTGAATGCTTCTCAATAGATCTCTAATGCCTTCAGCGCCCATAATGGCAGTAAATGCACCTTCACCATGCTCCTCTACTTTTGCCGCATATTCGTCCTCAGACATAATTTGACCGCGCTTCATTACCCCGTCAGGAGTTAAGCCTGGGTCAACAACAACATATGCTTCAAAATAAAGAACTCGCTCGATGTCGCGCAAGGTCATGTCCAAAACCATGCCGAGACGGGATGGCAATGACTTTAAAAACCAAATGTGCGCAACTGGAGCCGCCAAGTCAATATGACCCATACGTTCGCGACGAACTTTGGCTAATGTAACCTCAACGCCACACTTTTCACAAATAACACCCCTAAACTTTAGGCGCTTATATTTTCCACACAAGCACTCATAGTCTTTAATAGGGCCAAAAATTTTGGCGCAGAACAAGCCATCACGCTCCGGCTTGAATGTTCTGTAATTGATTGTTTCAGGCTTACGAACTTCTCCATAAGACCATGAGCGAATTTTTTCTGGTGATGCTAAACCAATTTTAATTACATCAAACTGTTCATCACCATGCGCTTGTTTAAATAAATCCAGCAGTGCTTTCATATTAATTACGCTCCATATCGATATCAATTCCTAATGATCTGATTTCTTTTACCAGAACATTAAAGGACTCAGGCATTCCAGCTTCAATCGTGTGCTCACCTTTGACAATGTTTTCATAGACTTTTGTACGTCCGTTCACATCATCAGACTTAACTGTGAGCATCTCTTGAAGAACATAAGATGCGCCATAAGCTTCCAATGCCCAAACTTCCATCTCACCAAATCTTTGGCCTCCAAATTGCGCTTTTCCGCCAAGTGGTTGCTGTGTTACCAGTGAGTAAGGTCCGGTAGATCGAGCGTGCATTTTGTCATCAACCAAATGGTGTAATTTGAGAACGTGCATCACACCAACAGTTACATTACGCTCAAATACATCACCAGTTTGACCATCAAATAGCTTCATTTGTTGTCTAGATGCAGTCATACCTAATGGGCCAGCAATTTCTTCAGGATAGGCGAGCTCTAGCATTTTGGCAATTTCACCCTCTGTAGCTCCGTCAAAAACAGGCGTTGCAAATGGAGTACCTTCACGCAAATTCTTGGCCAACTCTAAAACTTCATCGTCAGATAATTTATCTAACTCTTCTTTACGACCTGTCTCGTTATAGAGGCTGGTCAAGAAAGAGCGCAACTCCATCACTTTTACCTGAGCTTGAATCATGGCATTGATTCGCTTACCAATACCCAAGGCTGCCCAACCTAAATGCGTTTCTAAAATTTGACCAACGTTCATACGTGATGGAACGCCAAGTGGGTTCAGTACAATATCAACTGGTGTACCATCAGCCATGTAAGGCATATCTTCCACAGGCGCTATTTTAGAAACAACCCCTTTGTTTCCGTGACGGCCAGCCATCTTGTCACCAGGCTGCAAACGACGTTTAACGGCTAAATATACTTTAACCATTTTGGTAACACCTGGCGGCAATTCATCACCCTGTGTTAACTTACGTTGTTTCTCAGTAAATGCCTCATCAAACTGCTTACGCTTTGCTTCGATAGACTCTTTAATTGCATCAACTTGTGATGACAAATCTTCATCTGCTAAACGAACATCGAACCAATGATACTTATCAATACCAAGCAAATACTCTGCTGATACTTTAGTTCCTTTTGCGAGCCTGTTTGGACCACCATTTGCTTCTTTGTTTAAGAGCAACTTCTCTAGACGATTAAAAGCATCGCCTTCAACAATGCGCAATTGGTCGTTTAAGTCGAGGCGATAACGGTGTAACTCTTCCTGAATAATGGACTGAGCACGTTGATCTCGTTCGACACCTTCACGAGTAAACACTTGAACATCGATCACAGTTCCTGTCATGCCTGATGGGATGCGCAGTGATGTGTCTTTCACATCAGAAGCTTTCTCGCCAAAAATTGCACGTAGCAACTTCTCTTCCGGAGTTAATTGAGTTTCGCCCTTTGGTGTTACTTTACCAACAAGAACGTCACCCGCTTCCACTTCTGCCCCAATATAAACAATACCGCTTTCATCTAAACGACTGAGTTGTGACTCAGCCAAGTTAGAAATATCGCGCGTAATATCTTCAGGTCCAAGCTTCGTATCTCGTGCAACAACAGATAATTCTTCAATATGAATGGATGTATAACGATCATCTGCTACAACTTTTTCCGAAATAAGAATCGAGTCTTCGAAGTTATAACCATTCCATGGCATAAATGCTACGGTCATATTTTGACCCAATGCCAATTCACCCAAGTCAGTTGAAGCGCCATCTGCGACTACATCACCACGCGCAATACGATCTCCGACCTTTACGATTGGACGTTGATTAATATTGGTATTTTGGTTTGATCTAGTGTATTTAATTAAGTTATAAATATCTACGCCGACTTCACCAACAGCTGTTTCTTCATCATTGACACGAATCACAATACGATTAGCATCAACATAATCTACGATTCCACCACGTGTTGCCATAACAACAGTTCCAGAGTCAACTGCAACCGTTCTCTCAAGACCTGTTCCAACTAAAGGCTTATTTGGTCTTAAGCAAGGCACAGCCTGACGTTGCATATTTGCACCCATCAACGCACGGTTAGCATCATCGTGCTCTAAGAATGGCACTAAAGATGCTGCAGCTGAAACAATTTGGCTAGGGGCCACATCAATATAATTGATTTTTTCTGGCATAACCATTTTGGTTTCGCCCGCTTCACGTGCGGACACCAGCTCATCAGCTAATAAACCTTTATCACTGATTGTTGCATTTGCCTGTGCAATCACATACTTGGCTTCTTCAATTGCAGACAAATAGTCAACTTGTTCAGTCACTTTACTATCCACAACTTTTCTGTATGGGGTTTCTAAAAACCCATGTTCGTTCAGTCTTGCAAATAACGCTAATGAGTTAATCAAACCAATGTTTGGTCCCTCAGGAGTTTCAATTGGGCAAACACGGCCATAGTGGGTAGGGTGCACATCACGAACTTCGAAACCAGCTCTTTCACGCGTTAATCCGCCAGGTCCAAGTGCTGAAATACGGCGTTTGTGCGTGATCTCTGAGAGTGGATTGGTTTGATCCATAAACTGCGAAAGTTGTGAAGATCCAAAGAACTCACGAATGGCTGATGAAATCGGTTTGCTATTGATTAAATCATGCGGCATTAGATTTTCGGTTTCAGCCTGTCCAAGACGCTCTTTAACTGCACGTTCCACACGAGCCAAACCAGCTCTAAATTGATTTTCAGCTAGCTCACCAACGCAACGAACACGTCTATTACCTAGGTGATCGATGTCATCGACTTCGCCCTTGCCGTTTCTTAAGTCCACCAACAACTTAATCGAATCCAATATGTCTTCGTTAGACAAGACCATTGAGCCTTCCATTTCGGCACGATTTAAACGACTATTTACCTTCATGCGTCCAACACGAGATAAGTCGTATGAATCTTCGTTAAAGAATAATCTCGCAAATAAAGCCTCAACCGCATCTTCTGTTGGAGGCTCGCCAGGGCGCATCATGCGATAAATAGCAATTCTTGCCGCCATTTGATCTGCAGTTTCGTCAACTCGGAGAGTTTGAGAAATATATCCCCCTTGGTCTAAGTCGTTTGTGTAAATCGTTTCTACCTTTTTTACACCTGCCTCGCGCAACTTAGCCAAAATACCTTCTGTGACTTCATCGTTAGCATTTGCTAAAACTTCGCCAGTTTCTTCGTCAATGATATTTTTAGCCAAAACACGGCCAATTAAATACTCATCTGGGGAATGAATCATTTGAGTTTTTGCAGCCTCTAATTCACGTATATGCTTTGCATTAATTCGCTTATCTTTTTGAACAACGACGACGCCATTACGATCCGTAATGTCAAAGCGAGCCACTTCACCACGTAAGCGCTCAGGAACGAACTCTACTGATACGCCATCATTGTTAATTTCAATATGATCAAATTTAAAGAAATTAGCAAGCGTTTGCTCTATGTTAAGGCCTAAGGCTTTCAACAATATCGTTACGGGCATCTTACGACGACGGTCAACGCGGAAATACAAAATATCTTTTGGATCAAATTCAAAATCTAACCATGATCCACGATAAGGAATAACTCTTGCGGAAAATAATAACTTTCCTGAGCTGTGGGTTTTACCTTTATCGTGCTCGAAAAATACGCCAGGAGAGCGGTGTAATTGTGAAACAATCACTCGCTCTGTACCGTTAATAACAAAAGAACCAGTATCTGTCATCAAGGGGATTTCACCCATATAGACTTCCTGCTCTTTAATTTCTTTTACTTTTGTAGGCGCTTCACGATCGTTAATAATTAAACGTACTTTTGCGCGAAGAGCTGAATGAAAAGTCAGTCCACGTTGTTGACATTCTTTAACATCAAATGGTGGAGGTGACAAATTGTATGAAACATATTCCATCCTTGCAAATCCATTATTGGACACAATCGGGAATATCGATAGAAAGGCCGCCTGCAATCCCTCATTCAATCTTGAGTGTTGCGATGTTCTCTCTTGTAAAAATTTAGTATATGACTCTAATTGAGTCGTTAATAAATAGGGTACCTGATGGTTGTTCAAGCGCTTAGCAAAGCTCTTACGGATGCGTTTGCGTTCGGTGAAGCTATAAGCCATGTCATCTCCGAATTTCATCAACTGTTCAAAGTTTTGGTGGTTGGCCTCTACCAACCTCTGGCGGACAGCACGCACACCGGCGTGCCCGACCAAATTTGTCTACTGCAGTTGTATCAGAAGACAAACCGGATAACTCATTAAGTTATCGGGTTTGGCTACTAACCAAAACAAGGGTTCCCAAGAAATTTCTTTCTTGGGATTTTTAAATTACTTGAGCTCTACTTTCGCGCCAGCTTCTTCTAACTTCTTCTTAGCATCTTCAGCCGCTGCCTTATCAACACCTTCTTTGATTGGTTTTGGTGCTCCATCAACGAGGTCTTTAGCTTCTTTCAAACCAAGTCCAGTAATTTCACGAACTGCCTTAATTACTGAAACTTTATTTGCGCCAACTTCTGCAAGAATGACGTTAAATTCAGTTTTTTCTTCAACTGCAGCTGCACCGCCGGCGCCAGGTGCTGCAACAGCCATTGCAGCTGCTGAAACGCCAAACTTTTCTTCAAATGCCTTAACTAACTCATTTAAATCCATTACAGACATATTGCCAACCGCTTCAATAATTTCTTCTTTAGTAATTGCCATTTTTAATACTCCTAATTCATTCAAATTTAATAAGTGCTAGCTGCAATTAGACAGCTGGCGTTTCTTCAGATTTCTGAGCAGCAACAGCTCCAAGTACACGAGCCATGCTCGATACAGGTGCCAGCATCACACCAAGCAACATTGCAATAAGTTCATTACGTCCAGGGATTGATGCGAGGGCTTTTACGCCATCGGCATCTAATGACTTGCCGTTATATGAACCTGCCTTGATAACTAGGGTGTCTTTTACTTTAGAAAAGTCATTTAAAACTTTAGCTGAAGCAATTGGATCTGCAGAAATACTATAAATCAGCGGTCCGACCATCGCGTCACTGAGTGGCTCAAATTGTGTGCCTTGTACAGCACGACGCGCTAATGTGTTTTTCAACACACGCAAATAAACACCTTGCGCTCTAGCGTTTGCACGTAGTTTGGTCAATTCGCCCACAGGGATGCCGCGATACTCAGCGAGTACGATGGTTTGAGCATTGGCAACTTGTGCACCAATGTCAGCCACTACCGCTTTTTTGTCATCCAAATTTAAAGGCATGTTTTACTCCGTTAATCCCTCGTTTTGAGGGGGTTGCACACCAGCGAATTCTTTACAGGTTCGCCATCTACGTTGGTCAATACTCAATTAAGAACTTTCGTTCACCAACGGTCTTTGATGGCCGCTGATTTCTCAATCAACGACCCAAAGTCTTTTAATACTTAAATAGATATTGAAGATTGCTCTACACGTACACCAGTGCCCATCGTGCTAGAAAGCGCAATCTTTCTTAAATAAACCCCTTTGCTTGCAGCTGGCTTTGCTTTTTGTAAAGCATCCAATAAAGCAACAAGGTTTGATTTCAGCGCGCTTGGCTCGAATGAGCGACGACCAATAGTTGCATGCACAATTCCTGCCTTATCAACACGGAATTGAACTTGTCCAGCTTTTGCATTTTTAACCGCGGTAGCCACATCGGGTGTTACAGTTCCAACTTTAGGATTTGGCATCAAACCACGGGGCCCCAATATTTGTCCTAAAGTACCAACGATTCTCATTGTGTCTGGTGAGGCAATCAAAATGTCGAAATTGATATTACCCCCTTTTACTTGCTCTGCTAAATCTTCCATACCAACGATATCAGCTCCAGCCTCTTTGGCTTGGGCAGCTTTATCGCCTTGTGCAAATACAGCGACGCGAACAGATTTTCCAGTTCCGGCAGGCAGTACGACAGCACCGCGCACAACTTGATCTGATTTTTTCGCATCAATACCCAACTGAACTGCCACATCGATAGACTCATCAAATTTAGCGGTAGCACATTCTTTAACTAAATTCAAAGCCTCATCGATTGGGTAAAATTTATTTTTATCTACTTTTGATTGAAGAGCAGTTACTCTTTTTGATGTATGTGTCATGATTAGAGCCCTTCAACAGTAATGCCCATAGAGCGGGCGCTTCCAGCAATTGTTCTTACAGCTGCAGCTAAATCAGCAGCAGTTAGATCAGGCATTTTTGCCTTAGCAATATCTTCAGCTTGCGCTAAAGTGATTTTTCCAACCTTATCTGTATGAGGTCTTGGAGATCCCTTATCTAATTTGGCTGCTTTTTTAATTAATACCGTAGCTGGCGGTGTTTTTAAAACAAATGTAAAACTTTTGTCTGCGAAGGCTGTAATTACTACCGGTATAGGCAGGCCTGGCTCCATGCTCTGGGTTTGAGCATTAAACGCTTTACAGAACTCCATAATATTTAAGCCGCGCTGACCTAATGCTGGCCCGACTGGTGGTGATGGGTTTGCCTTACCGGCAGGTATTTGTAGCTTAATAAAGCCAATAATTTTCTTTGCCATATATAACTCCTTAAAAGCGCGTCTTTTTCTTTTGAAGACCGCTGTTGAGTAAACGCATTGTTAAAGCGGCGACCTTAACTCTGCTCCTCTTGATAGTGTTTTAACTATCGCACTTCTTTACATCTTCTCTACTTGGCCGAACTCTAGCTCAACCGGCGTACCGCGACCAAATATTGTAACAGAAACTCTGAGTCTTGACTTCTCATAATTCACTTCTTCTACATTTCCATTAAAATCTGTAAATGGACCTTCTTTAACTCGAACCATTTCACCAATTTCAAACAAAGTTTTTGGCTTAGGCTTATCAACCCCAGCTTGCATTTGATCCATAATTTTTTGGACTTCTGCTGTTGATATTGGGGAAGGTCGATTTCTAATTCCACCAACAAATCCAGTAACCTTAGGCGTATTTTTAACTAAATGCCACGATTCATCTGTCATTTCCATCTCAATGAGAACATAACCAGGGAAAAATCTACGTTCTGTTACAGTTTTAGTTCCAGACTTTACTTCAATCACCTCTTCGGAAGGAACCATGATTCGCCCGAACTTATCAGACATATCCGATCTTCCAATACGCTCTTCTAAGCCTTTTTTCACGCTCTTTTCCATACCAGAATAAGCATGTATCACATACCAACGCATATTCTCAGCGGCTTGGGGATTTTTACTTATTTCTTCATTCGTCATTTTTTATTTCCATCCAAGGAAGACTGCAAAAATCAACCATTCAATAATTTTGTCAGCGCTCCATAAGAAAATGGCCATAACCAGCACAAAAGCAAAAACAATCAAAGTCATTTGAGTTGATTCTTTTCTTGAAGGCCATACTACTTTCTTTACTTCATTCACGCTGTCTTTTGCATAAGCAAGAAAACGTTTGCCAGTAGGCGTTACTGCGACTAATCCCAATGCAATTACAATACCCCCAATAAGCACGCCCAAACGGATCATCATTGGTTGAGTGGCCAAGCCGTAGTAGCCGATTAGTGACCCTAAAATTAGCGCTAGAGAGATGCCAGCAACCAAATTGGATTCACTTGCATCTTTAGTTAAGTTTTTTTGTTCAGACATTCTTTAGTTACCGTTGCTTTTGGTGGCAGGGGCGGAGGGCATCGAACCCCCAACCTTTGGTTTTGGAGACCAACGCTCTGCCAATTGAGCTACACCCCTATTCACTTAAGCAATAATTTTAGAAACAACACCAGCGCCAACGGTACGTCCGCCTTCGCGAATCGCAAAACGTAGGCCTTCTTCCATCGCAATCGGTGCAATTAACTTCACACTAATTTCAACGTTGTCACCAGGCATTACCATTTCTTTGTCTTTTGGCAATTCAATCGCACCAGTTACGTCCGTTGTACGGAAGTAAAACTGTGGGCGATAGTTGTTAAAGAATGGTGTATGACGGCCACCCTCATCTTTCGATAGGACGTATACGCTACCTGTAAATTCTGTGTGCGGCAAAATAGAACCTGGCTTACACAACACTTGACCACGCTCAACATCTTCACGCTTCGTACCACGTAACAAAATACCCACGTTATCGCCAGCTTGACCCTGATCTAATAACTTACGGAACATCTCAACACCCGTACAGGTTGTCTTCTGTGTTGCACGAATACCAACAATCTCAATCTCTTCGCCAACCTTCACAATCCCACGCTCGATACGACCCGTTACCACCGTTCCACGACCAGAGATCGAGAACACGTCTTCTACGGGCATCAAGAATGCGCCATCAATAGCACGCTCAGGTGTTGGAATATAGGTATCCAATGCATCTGCTAAGGCCATAATAGCTTCCTTGCCGAGTGGGCCTTCGTCGCCCTCTAATGCCAATTTTGCTGATCCTTTAATAATTGGCGTGTCATCGCCAGGGAAGTCATATTTCGACAACAACTCACGCACTTCCATTTCAACGAGTTCTAACAATTCTTCATCGTCAACCATGTCGCATTTATTCAAAAACACAACGATATACGGCACACCAACCTGACGCGCAAGCAAAATGTGCTCACGTGTTTGTGGCATTGGACCATCTGCTGCTGAACATACTAAAATCGCGCCGTCCATTTGGGCTGCGCCTGTAATCATGTTCTTTACATAGTCAGCGTGGCCTGGGCAGTCAACGTGTGCGTAGTGACGATTTTGCGTCTCATACTCAACGTGTGCAGTGTTAATCGTAATACCACGTGCTTTCTCTTCTGGCGCTGCATCAATTTGGTCATACGCTTTTGCTTCGCCACCAAACGCTTTTGACAACACCGTCGTTATCGCTGCCGTTAATGTTGTCTTGCCATGGTCAACGTGACCAATTGTTCCTACGTTGACGTGCGGCTTCGTCCGCTCAAACTTCTCTTTTGCCATTTTTAGCCTCTACTCAATTGTTATCTACTTCAAGTTGTAAATATTGCTCTTTAAGACTTTGGTGCTCATGGGCAGGATCGAACTGCCGACCTCTCCCTTACCAAGGGAGTGCTCTACCACTGAGCCACATGAGCCTAACACTTCTCTCATTCGTCACTACTCACATAATCATGGAGCGGGAGACGAGGTTCGAACTCGCGACATCTTGCTTGGAAGGCAAGTGCTCTACCAACTGAGCTACTCCCGCAAAACCTTTACTACCATTACCAAACATCTGGTGGAGAGAGTTGGATTCGAACCAACGTAGGCGTAAGCCAACAGATTTACAGTCTGCCCCCTTTAGCCGCTCGGGCATCTCTCCGAGAACCTTAAATTGTCTCTCTATATACTACTTTCTGTCAATCTTTAAAGTCATTTGTTTTACAAATAATCATTAATTTAGTTATTTGTAATCTCATAAAGCAAAAAGCCCAGTTCTTTGAACTGGGCTTTTCTTAAAGGTGCCTGGCAATTACCTACTTTCACACGGGTAATCCGCACTATCATCGGCGTAGAGTCGTTTCACGGTCCTGTTCGGGATGGGAAGGGGTGGTTCCAACTCGCTATTGTCACCAGGCGTAGAGGGTTGACTGTTTCCTAGGAAACAATCCAAATTGAGTAAGCAAATAGGTTTGAATCATGCACAAACATGTTTTATAACCAGTAATACTGCTGGTTATAGGATCAAGTCTAACGGGCAATTAGTATCAGTTAGCTTAACGCATTACTGCGCTTCCACACCTGACCTATCAACGTCGTGGTCTTCAACGACCCTTTATGGAGGTTTAACCTCCGGGAGATCTCATCTTCAGGCAAGTTTCCCGCTTAGATGCTTTCAGCGGTTATCTCTTCCGTACATAGCTACCCTGCGATGCTTCTGGCGAAACAACAGGTACACCAGCGGTACGTCCACTCCGGTCCTCTCGTACTAGGAGCAGCCCCCGTCAAATCTCCAACGCCCACGGCAGATAGGGACCAAACTGTCTCACGACGTTTTAAACCCAGCTCACGTACCTCTTTAAATGGCGAACAGCCATACCCTTGGGACCGGCTACAGCCCCAGGATGAGATGAGCCGACATCGAGGTGCCAAA
>Ga0209191_1000211_pt1 | contig 47438 bp, 43 predicted proteins | sample S_130626_EF_Meta_FD_187320 | JGI IMG/M metagenome (GOLD analysis project Ga0209191, IMG submission 187320) | Freshwater microbial communities from Lake Simoncouche, Canada to study carbon cycling - S_130626_EF_MetaG (SPAdes) (version 2) | ecosystem: Environmental > Aquatic > Freshwater > Lake ...
ATTTTTAAGCGCGATACAGGAAAGTTGTGTTTTGCAACGTTGCGCGAAGGTGATGGAACCGAACTGCAGGCAATGTTGTCACTAGACAAAGTTGGTCAAGAAGTTTTGGATTCGTGGAAGTCAGATATTGACTTAGGTGACATTGTTTCTGTAACTGGAGAGATCATTACTTCAAAGCGTGGTGAACTTTCAATTCTTGCTAATTCATTTATGTTGGCTTCAAAGTCATTGCGTCCATTACCAAATGACCACAAGCCAATGTCTGAAGAAACTCGCGTACGTATGCGTTACGTAGATTTAATTGTTCGCCCCGAAGCGCGCAGCAACGCTCGTATGCGCCCCGCTGTCATGAAGTCACTTCGAGACACATTTGATAAAGAAAACTTTGTCGAAGTTGAAACACCAATGCTTCAGGTAATGCATGGTGGCGCAGCGGCACGCCCATTTAAATCATTCTCAAATGCTTATGACATGGATCTGTACCTTCGCATTGCGCCAGAATTATTCTTAAAGCGTTGCGTTGTTGGCGGCATTGAGCGTGTCTTTGAAATTAACCGTAACTTCCGTAATGAAGGCGCAGATTCATCGCACTCACCTGAGTTTGCAATGATTGAAAGTTACATGGCCTATGGCGACTGGATGTCTATCGCGGATCTAACCCGTTCACTTGTTCAAAATGCAGCAATAGCAGTTGCCGGTTCCCATGTTGTTACACATCATGATGGACGTCAGGCTGACTTAGGTGGCCAGTGGAAGCAGATCTCCTTATATGACGCTATTTCTAACGGTGTTGGAGAAACTGTCACGGCTCTTACCCCGATAGCAGATTTGAAGAAGATCGCTGAAAAACTAGGTATGAAAATTGACCCTAAATGGATCACAGGAAAGCTTGCTGAAGAAATTTTCGAACAAGTTGCACGTCACGAATTAGTTGAGCCAACTTTTGTTATGGGTTTCCCAGTTGATACTTCTCCACTTGTTCGTGCGCATCGTGAAATACCAGGCGTTGCTGAAAAGTGGGATTTGTACATCGATGGTTTTGAATTAGCAACAGGTTATTCCGAATTAATCGATCCTGTTGTTCAACGTGATCGTTTAGTTGAGCAGGCAACTCTTGGCGCAAAGGGTGATCTAGAAGCGATGCAGGTCGATGAAGATTTCTTGCGCGCAATGGAGTTTGCAATGCCACCAACTGGCGGAATGGGAATGGGTGTAGATCGTTTGCTCATGGCCCTAACCGGACTTGGAATTCGCGAAACAATTTTATTCCCGCTTGTTAAACCAGAAGTGGATTAATTGATGCAGATTCGCCCAGCACGAACAAGTGATATAAAAGGTATTCGTCAATTAATTGATTCGTATGCACCTCAAGGTCGCCTTCTCACAAAAGAAACTGTAACTTTGTATGAAAGCGTCCAAGAATTTACTGTTGCGGTAGAAGACAACGAAGTTGTTGGTTGCGGCGCATTGCATATTTTATGGGAAGACCTTGCAGAAGTTCGCACAGTTGCAGTTTCAGAAAAGCTTCGTGGTAAAGGTGTTGGTCACCAGATTCTTGAATCAATCATTGGTCGTGCACGAGATATAGGTGTAGAAAGAATCTTTTGTTTAACCTTTGAAACAGAGTTTTTCGGGCGCCATGGTTTTGAAGTCATCGAAGGAACTCCGGTTGAGCCTGAGATCTACAAGGAGCTTTTGCGTTCTTATGATGCTGGCGTGGCCGAATTCCTTGATCTTGAATCGGTAAAGCCCAATACCCTGGGAAATATCCGAATGCTCAAAAAGCTGTAACCGCCTAGATTTAGTCCGATTTCGGCATAACCCCGCCATATTTGGGGTTGTAAAACTCAGATTCAATCCACCTCGCGAGCGTAGCCCCACAGGTATTAGGCTTAAGCGAAGATCGACCCAAAGGAGCACCGCCCATGTTTGAGCGCTTTACCGACCGAGCCCGCCGAGTTGTTGTGTTGGCCCAAGAAGAAGCACGCATGCTCAATCACAATTACATCGGCACAGAGCACATCCTTTTGGGATTAATCCATGAAGGTGAAGGCGTTGCAGCTAAAGGGCTTGAGTCATTAGGCATCTCACTTGAAGGCGTTCGCGCACAAGTTGAAGAAATCATTGGGCAAGGTCAGCAAGCACCAAGTGGTCATATTCCTTTTACTCCGCGTGCGAAAAAAGTTCTAGAACTTTCACTTCGTGAAGCGTTGCAGTTAGGTCACAACTACATCGGCACCGAACATATTCTTCTTGGATTAATTCGCGAAGGCGAGGGTGTGGCCGCACAAGTTCTTGTAAAGCTTGGCGCAGATCTCAATCGAGTTCGCCAACAAGTTATTCAACTCCTTTCTGGCTACCAAGGAAAAGAAGCTGTACAAACTGGTGGACCCGCAGAAGGAACACCATCAACATCTTTGGTGCTTGATCAATTTGGTCGAAACCTGACACAAGCTGCGCTTGAAGGAAAGCTTGATCCCGTTATTGGTCGCGAGAATGAAATTGAACGCGTTATGCAAGTTCTTTCACGTCGCACAAAAAACAATCCAGTTCTTATTGGCGAACCTGGCGTTGGCAAGACAGCAGTTGTTGAAGGTCTTGCACAAGCAATCTTTAAAAATGATGTCCCAGAAACTTTGAAAGATAAGCAGCTGTACTCACTTGATTTAGGTGCACTTGTTGCAGGTAGCCGCTACCGTGGAGATTTCGAAGAGCGCTTGAAGAAAGTTCTGAAAGAAATTAAATCTCGCGGAGACATCATTCTTTTCATCGATGAAATCCACACACTTGTTGGCGCCGGTGCTGCAGAAGGTGCGATTGATGCTGCAAGCATCTTGAAGCCAATGCTTGCACGTGGCGAGCTACAGACAATTGGTGCAACAACTCTTGATGAGTACCGCAAGCATGTTGAAAAGGATGCAGCGTTAGAGCGCCGATTCCAACCAATTCAGGTAAAAGAGCCTACTGTTGCACACACAATCGAGATCTTGAAGGGTCTTCGCGATCGCTACGAAACTCATCACCGAGTTTCAATTACAGATGGTGCACTTGCGGCTGCTGCAAACCTTGCTGATCGATATGTTTCAGATCGTTTCTTGCCAGATAAGGCGATTGACCTTATTGATGAAGCAGGTTCACGTCTTCGCATCAAGCGCATGACCTTACCTGCCGAACTTCGCGAATTTGATGAAAAAATCGCAAATGCACGCAAGGAAAAAGAGTCTGCAATTGATGGACAAGATTTTGAATTAGCAGCGACTTTACGTGATAACGAAAAGACCCTGATCACCGAAAAGCAGGAAGCTGAAAAGAATTGGAAGGCAACTGATCTAGATAAGGTCACTGAAGTGGATGAAGAACTCATCGCTCAGGTTCTATCTGCATCAACCGGAATTCCTGTCTTCAAATTAACCGAAGAAGAGACTGCACGCCTGCTTCGCATGGAAGATGAATTACACAATCGAGTTATTGGACAAGATCAAGCCATCAAGGCATTGTCACAAGCTATTCGCCGTACGCGCGCAGGTCTTAAAGATCCACGTCGTCCTGGCGGGTCATTTATCTTCGCTGGTCCTTCAGGCGTTGGTAAGACAGAGTTGTCTCGCACACTTGCTTCATTCTTGTTCGGTGATCAAGATGCGTTGATTCAACTTGACATGTCTGAGTATTCAGAGCGTCACACCGCTTCACGTTTGTTTGGTGCACCTCCAGGGTATGTTGGATATGACGAGGGCGGACAGCTGACAGAAAAGGTACGCCGTCGCCCATTCTCAGTTGTGCTCTTTGATGAAATCGAAAAGGCACACCCAGATATTTTCAACTCACTGCTACAGGTTCTAGAAGATGGTCGCCTAACCGATTCACAAGGTCGCACTGTTGACTTCAAGAACACTGTCATCATCATGACAACAAACCTTGGTACCCGTGACATCTCTAAGTCACTCGGGCTTGGCTTTGCCAACAGCGATGATGATCTTACGAATTACGAGCGCATGAAGGGCAAGGTTAGTGATGAACTTAAGACACACTTCCGCCCTGAATTCCTTAACCGTATTGATGACATCATCGTCTTCCACCAGTTGACTAAACCTCAGATCATTCAGATTGTTGACTTGATGCTCAAGAATCTTGATGATCGTTTACAAGCCAAAGACATGGGCATCGAACTCACACCTGCTGCAAAGGATCTTCTTGCAGAGCGTGGTTACGATCCATTGCTTGGAGCACGTCCATTGCGTCGTGTTATTCAACGTGAGATCGAAGATGGATTGTCAGAGCGAATCTTGTTTGGTGAGCTAAAGGCTGGAGAGATCATCGTTGTTGATGTTGAGGGAGTCGGTGCAGAAGCCGTCTTCACATTTGCGGGAGCACCAAAGGTGGCAACACCTGATTCTCCTGAAGATCTTGCTGAAGCACCTACAGCTTAATTAACTTCCTAGTTTTTTAAGCGCATCTCCGCTAACGCGAAAGACAGTCCACTCATCCATTGGCACTGCGCCTAAGGATGTGTAGAAGTCGATGCTTGGTTGGTTCCAATCTAGAACCCACCATTGCAATCGTTCATAGTTGCGCTCGACGCAGATTTTTCCAAGTTCTTTTAGGAAAGCTAATCCGTATCCCTTGCCACGATATTCGGGATCAACATAAAGATCTTCAAGGTAGATTCCAGGCTTGCCAATCCACGTTGAGTAGTTAAGGAACCAGATAGAGATTCCCACTACAAGGCCGTTATCTTCTGCAACATGGCAATAGGCGACCGGATTTTGACTAAAAAGTGATTCTTCGATTTGTTCGAGCGTGGCTTTAGCCTCTAGAGGTGCTTTTTCGTACTCAGCAAGGTCTTTTATCAGCTGAAGTATGCGCGGAGCATCTTCTTTACGGGCGTATCGAATCATTGCGGAAGTCTATAGCGATTGCGGGGCAGTCTTTGAATAAGTAGGTCATCAGTTAATGTTCTCAGTGCTTTTTCGACCTGGGATTCTTCAGGCCACAACTTTTTTATTGCTGATTCAGTTAAGGACTCGTTTTCACGAAGTGCTTGAACAATCGTGCCACGGCATTTGCGATCAGTTCCATGCCAATCTTGTGATTTACGAACCAGATCAGTTTTTGGATATCCATTTTTGCGCCATTGACATTGGCTAATAATTGGACACATTTCACAAGCAGGGTTTTTTGATGTGCACACAAGTGCCCCGAGCTCCATCGTTGCAGCAGCCCAAAGATGTGCATTTTTAGTTGGCAATATTTCTAAGCGACGCGCCTTTTCTCGCGCAGTCGGTGCAGGCTTTGGATGTTCTTCACCATCAATTGCACGTACTAATAATCTGCGAATGTTTACATCCATTACGAGTGATCTTTGTTCAAATGCGAAGGCTGCAATAGCTGCAGCGGTGTACTCACCAATACCCGGCAGCAGCTGTAACGTTTCTTGATCTTCTGGGACTTTGTTATTGAAATCTTCTGCGATGATTTGTGCTGCAGCGTGTAAACGTAGTGCGCGACGTGGATAGCCAAGTCGACCCCAGGCAGTTATCACTTGTGCCGGTGTTGCTTGTGCTAATTCATTAGGAGTTGGCCAGCGCTGCATCCATTCATTCCACTTGGGAAGAACACGATTGACCGGAGTTTGTTGCAACATATATTCACTCACCATTACACCCCATGGTGATGTCTCACGCCACGGTAAATCTCTTTTGTGCTTTCTAAACCAAGTAAGAATTGGTTTTTCTAACGAACTCATTCGCCCGAGATTTTTACCCGTTTTAGAGCGGCATCAAGACGTGATACTTCAACGATCTCCATGCCATCAATCTTTGTATCTGATCCGGTAGGAACAAGTGCTCGTTTAAAACCGAGCCGGTATGCCTCTTGTAATCTGCGATTTACGCCGCTGACTTTGCGAATTTCACCAGCTAAACCAACTTCACCGATTGCTACTAAATCTGAAGGCAGGGCAAGGCCTTTTGCGGCGGATGCAACCGCTAAAGCAAGCGCTAAATCGGCTGCTGGTTCGGTCATTTTCATGCCGCCAACTGTTGCGGCATAAACATCGCGACCGCCCACACGCACATTTGCTCGAAGCTCTAACACGGCAAGTGTCATAGATGTGCGGGCTGAGTCCAGACCGGAGACTACTCGACGTGCATTTCCGTAATCATTTTCGCGACCAGCTGAAACAAGAGCTTGGATTTCTGCTAAAAGTGGCCGGCGACCTTCGAGAGTGACTGTTACACAGGTTCCAGGTACAGGTTCTGCATGGCGTGATGTAAACAACCCAGTTGGATCCAAAACAGATTCGATTCCGGAATCACTTAAGTCGAAGCAACCAACTTCATCTGATGCACCAAATCGGTTTTTGATTGCACGGATTAAGCGAAGTCGTGAATGGCGTTCACCTTCAAACTGCAAAACCACATCAACGATATGTTCTAGAAGTCTAGGGCCTGCAATTGAGCCATCTTTTGTTACATGTCCAACAAGAAGCAGTGTTATGTCCCGATCTTTACAGATGCGGATTAGTGCACCAGCAACTTCTCGAACCTGAGTAACTCCACCTGGTGCGCCATCTGCTGCAGAACTGCCAATTGTTTGTACTGAGTCAATGATTAAAAGTTGTGGCTTAACAGAATCGATGTGTGCAATAACTGCGCCCAGATCTGTTTCGGATGCAAGAAATAGTTGTGGATCAATTGCATTGATGCGCTCTGCGCGAAGTCGTACTTGGGATGCAGACTCTTCACCACTTATGTACAGCGCAGAGATACCCTTTGATGCAGATTGTGCAGCAACTGAAAGTAGTAATGTGGATTTACCAACACCGGGCTCACCAGCTAATAAGATTGCAGCTCCTGGAACTAAGCCACCACCAAGAACGCGATCAAGTTCGGAAACACCTGTTGGACGTGCATGGGCTGCTGATAGATCAACATCACCAATTGGAGTTGCTTTAGCGGTTACATTTCCCGCAACTAGTGACAATTTCTTAGGCGCAGCAATTTCTTCGACAACGCCCCATGCTTGGCATTCACCGCAGCGACCAACCCATTTTTGGGATGTCCAACCGCATTCGGTGCAGCGGAATGGATCTTTTTCAACCTTGGCCATGAGGTAACCCTATGACAAGGGGCTGACTATTTCTTCTGGGCAGCCAAAGTCGCTGGATGCTGAATGATAAACAGCGGAAGGTTGCGGGCTGCAGAGTCACGGATATGTTGCATGCGGACATCACATAGGCGCGCTAATTCGTTATAAGCGTCCTTACCCATCAGAAGTTCAAGCTCGTATTTGTTAGAGACATACACAGGTTCTGTTCCAACGTGAGCATCGCTGTTACTTGTGCAGTACCAATCAAAATCTTCGCCGCCATCGCCCCATGCAAGGCGCTCGTACTCGCCGATTACTGTGACTGAGTATTCGCGCTCGCCGTATTCGCGAGTTTCAAAGCTACGGCGTAGTGGTAACTGCCAACACACATCAGGCTTTGTATCTGCAAAGTGCTTTCCATCGCGTTGTGCAACATGATGAAGTACGCAACCAAATGAACCAGTGAAACCTTCAGCTTCGTAACCCTTACGGTTTAAGAAAATACACCCATTATCTACGCGACGAGTTTTACGTTCGCCGTCTTCATCTTTTTCTGAAATTCGTAAATCTCCGCCGGGCTTCTTTGGGCGTGCTTCGTTATAGAACTGCCACATCTCAGGAGTTAGATAAGCAGCAGCTTTAATTGTGCGCTCTTCATCAGCCTTATCTGTGTACATCGCACCTTCTGTGCAACATCCAGAAAATGGTTGGCTTTTAAATACACCCTGGCAGCCATCGCCGTAAATACATGTCCAATAGGAGGTTAACCATGTCAGGTCGCACTTGAAAATAGTTTCAGCATCATTTGGGTCGAAAAATTCAACCCAATCGCGCGCAAATCCAGCTTTAACTTCAGACATAGTCGCAGAGCCTACAGGCATAACAGGTAGGCTTGATACATGAATCAACAATCACAGGTTGCAGTTGTGGGCGCCGGCATTATGGGCGAAGCCTTGATTTCTGCATTGATTTCATCTGGTGTTAATCCAGAGTTGATCACGATTTCAGAAAAGCGTGCAGATCGAAGCGCAGAGCTGATTGCAAAGTATTCAATCAGGCAAGCACCATTGGCAAACAATGTTGCAGCCGCAGATGCTCTGTTATTGGTCGTTAAGCCTCAGGATATGGCTGGGGTGCTTGAAGAAATCAAGGGAACTATTAATCCATCTGCAGTTGTAATCACCTTTGCAGCTGGCAAGACAATCTCATTTATCTCCAAGGGATTAGGTACTGACAATCCAGTTGTTCGGGTAATGCCAAATACACCGACACTGGTGGGTGCTGGAATGGCTGCAGCATCAATGGGTGCTGGTGTCACAGATACACAAAAGCAATTTGTGCTTGGATTCTTGGCCGCCACTGGGAAAGTAATTGAAGTGACAGAGGAACTGCAGGATGCAGTTACTGCAACGAGCGGTTCTGGCCCTGCCTACTTTTTCGCGTTTGTAGAAGCTATGGTTGCTGGAGCAAGAGATCTTGGCCTCAGCGAATCTGATGCGACGACGTTGACTATTCAGACAATTGTCGGAGCGGCAAAGTTATTAGAAGAATCCGATAAGAGCCCAACAACGCTACGCGAAAATGTCACCAGCCCCAATGGGACAACCGCCGCTGCGCTCGCTTCATTTGCATCAAGTGATCTCAACTCAATGGTTGCTACGGCAATGAAGGCGGCTCGCGATCGTTCGCAGGAATTAGCGTGAAACGCTTTGTAGCTTTTGTTGTACTTGTATCACTTGTAATTGCTCCAGTCTCACATGCTGCACCGAAGAAGATCGCGGTCAAAACATTACAGCTACTAACATCTATTGGCACACCTGAAGAAGTAAGCGGCGTGGTAGTAAGTGGCAATACAATAATTATCTACGGCACAAAAGCTTCTAAAGCATATGCCCGGGCTATTGATTCAACAGGTAAAGAGCTCTGGAATTTATCGCTAGATCAATCAGCTGCTTCTATAGCAACAGCGGCGGCAGTTGATTCATCTGGTGACATTTGGATTACAGGTGCAACTCCACTCACCACGGGATTAATCACACCTTCACCAACAGCAACGCCTTTTGATCCAGATAAGACCGTGATTCCACCATCTGTATTTATTGGTGATTTACAAGCTGTAGCTCTTTGGAAAGTTAGCGCAACTGGGTCCCTTTTATTTACATATACATTGCCAACTAGTTCTGTTTTATTTCCAACCGCAATAAGTGTTGATAAAAGCGGTGCATCTGTAGTTGGGATTATCGCAACGGACAAAGGAAACGCTGGTTTCTTGGTTAACGCAGATTCAACTGGCGCGTTTTCGAAGCTACTGAAGATCGGCATATCTTCTACAACATCAGATGCGATCGTTCGGCACATTGATGGAAGTTTTACTGTCACAGGTTCAAGTTCTGAAACCCTAATGGGCAAAAAAGTTGTAGGTATAACAGATGGAGTTTTGGTAAAGGTATCGAAGTCTTTAAAGATTTCATCTGTGGTTCGAAGCTCCATTGCGAAAGGTAAACGTATTTGGAACAGCGCTTCTTCTTCACTGCTTCTTGCCGGTGAAGTTACGGCTTCAAATAAAACAGAAACTGCGGTTACAAAGTTTTCAACTTCCTTTGTTCCAACTTGGACTTACCGATTTGCCTCCACCGGCCCTGCACTTTCTGCAGGCAGCACTCAAGTATTTTTCATTTCAACAGGCGCAGTTGCACAATTGAATTGGAACCCTAAAACTCCAACACCGTTATTGGTTACTTTTGACTCCAAGGGTGTTATTACTGCAGCCAATAGCGGCCCCATTGGCCAGAAAGAAGTGCTTGGACTGCTCATTTCTAAGGAGCTAGGGGTTTTGGCCCTTACTTCAAGCGCAGAATCGGTTTCGATATTTACCCTACTTACGCGGTAACCTAAACCCCCGCACACTCAGTGCGACCTTTAGAAATGAGAGCGTGACATATGGGTTCCGTAATTAAAAAGCGACGCAAGCGCATGGCGAAGAAGAAGCACAAGAAGCTTCTTAAAAAGACTCGCATTCAGCGCCGTAACGCTAAGTAATAATTACGGCTTTAAAAGTGCAAGCTTGCCATTAATTGTGGCAAGCAGATAATTGATTCTATTAACAGTTACCCAAGCGCTCTGAGTTGGTTCAGAGCCTTGGGTACTGCTTACTAAACGTATTGCAGCTTGGCCCAAATCTTTTTTGGTAATGTCTAGTGCACACAATCTTTCCTGACAATTAAAAATAATTGTCCTTCCATCTGTTGCTAAGTACTCGCCAGGTGTTCCGAAATTCTCGGTTGTTAACTTCGAAATCTTTCTTGGATCACTCAAAAGGGCCCAACGTACTTGATTGGGCTTTGGTGCTGAAGCTGTTGATGCAGCTAACCATGTTGCCATTACATCACCAGGTACCTTCGCAAGTGCAACATCAAAGCCAAAGACCGAAGCCTCATCAGTTGAAACATCTAGTGTTTGATAAACCCATGAACGTGGATCAATACCAGTGCGTGTTGCAATTCGAATTGCGCCAGAAGTAATTTCTTTCTTAAGGTTCATTGACACAACTGAATCGTATGCAACATAAACCTTGGCACCATCAAAAATTGCTTGTAGGTGGAATCCAACATCGCCTGTACTGCGACCGTCCGTTTTGCGATCACCATCAAGTAGCTCATATTTCCAAGGAAAAGTCTTTGTCTTGACTGCGCCAAGTAATACCCCTTGTGTTTCGTCACGATAAAAAACCTGCACTGAACTAGCCGTAGCGACACAGGCGTTAGCAACGCTGACATCACTGGAAGTGCGCACTCTAACTAAATCTGTGTACTCGTTGACCGTAGGGCCATTGCCATCAACTACTTCAATTACAAATGTTTTACCATTGTAGGCTGCGTATCGAAGGTCTTTTTCAGTTGAATCACTGTAGAAAATGTGAAGAGTTTGTTTTGCACCAATGCCATTGACACACATAGAAATGGAACCGGAAATTGTATCCGTGGTACGTCCACTACTTCCGCCAGAGCCATCGACCGTTACTTTTTTCCACTTCTTGCCATCGTAAGTGGCAAGCTTTAGATCACCAGTCTTTGTGTCGGTATATGCAATTGCAGGCTGGCCATTAAATGTTGTACTTACAACGCTTTTCCCATCAGCAGCGCTATCTAAGACTGTGCTCATCCAACCGGGCTGCGGTATAACTGTCTTAGTTGTTACGGGGTCGGATACACCTAAAGCATTTTTTGCCACGACTGAAAAAGTGTACGGCGTACCATTTTTTAAACCAGTCATCAGGACTGGGCTGGAGACTGATTTCTTTTCAAAACCTGTTTTGATGTTTTTAACAACATATTCGCTGATTTGGGCGGTTCGTAAATTCACCGGTGGGTCAAAAGAAATTAGTGCAGTTGAATCACCTGTGAAAGCCTGAACATTTCGAGGCGAAAGTGGAAGTTCTGTTGCAACACCTGCCGGAGGCTTGTTGCGCATGTCTTCCATCATTGCCAATAGAAGTGGACCAGGTTCACGAAATACTTCTCCTGGATCAAGACTGGGGGTCATTACTGAATCAAGCCCAGACTTTGAAAAGGTAAATTCATCCAAGTGTGATGTTGATGAACCAGATTCATACCTAGATGGCGTGTACATCTTAGGTTTGATTCCACCATTTGCTTTGATTCCAAGAGCACCGTTCCATACCAATGATGAAGTTAGTGCAACGCCAAGCTCTTTTGAAGGTGTTGGCAAATCGGCGAGACGACGTCCATCTGAAGTCTGTAGGTATGCATCAAAAGGTGTTGGCTGGTCCAAGCTACCTAATGCAAAAGATGGATCGTATGAATCATTGGAGAGAAAACCAAGACCATGGCCTAGTTCGTGAATGAATACAGATTCAAGATCATATTCATTCGATGATGGAGCGCCATCGCCTCGCATATTCCATGTGGCTGCAGAGTTAACTTGAATAATAATTTCAGGATCAGCTTTATCTAAATCTTTTCCAGCCAATGCGTTAGCAGTAGCAGATGAATACCACAATGATGGATCGGGTGCACCTGAAAATGCTGAAAAGAAACTTCCGGGACGGGCACTTCCCAGTACGCCCCATGAATTCGATCTTCCCCATGATGCGTCAACTGTGACAACCACCGAAGAATTAAAGTTTGCAGACCAAACATTTACTGCTGCCTGGATTTCTTTTTTTGCCCAATCCGGAAAGTTGTTGTACTTAACAATAAATTTAGACTGTGCTTCAAGATTTTTGGGCGTCGGGCGAGGGGAAGAATTAGTTACAGGATCAGTGCCTGCAAATACATAACCCCAATTAGTTGCAGGAATCTGTTTAAAGGCTAACGCCGGGGCTGATGGCGCAATAAGAATTGAGGCGATAAGAGCAGTTACAAAGGGGATTGCCCCTAATCGCTTAATGCGCAGCATGAGCCGAACGGTATCAGGGCAATGAGCGTGGTTTAAGGTCAGGGGTAGGAAATAGCAATTCTCTAAGTGAATTGACAGGTCAGAAAGGGGTAATTAATGACCCTCATAACTGTTTATGGCCGGACAGGGTGCCATCTCTGCGAGGTCGCGTTACAGCTTTTGCAATCAATGCAGGAAGAACTCACATTTGATCTTGAAGAGATTCTGATTGATGGAAATGAGGAGTTAGAGAAACTGTACGGCGAGAAAATTCCTGTCACGCTTATTGACGGAAACCATCACGATTTCTGGCGCGTAGATCCAGAGCGGTTTAGAACTTCCCTTGAAAAACATCGTCAGCATCAATAATTTTGTATGAGTAACCTTGTTCAGCTAAGAAGCGCTGACGATTTTGTGCAAAATCCTGATCAATAGTATCTCTTGAAATTACTGAGTAAAACTTTGCACCCCGGCCATCAGACTTTGGTCGCAAGATTCGTCCTAGACGTTGTGCTTCTTCTTGACGGCTACCAAATGCTCCCGATACCTGAATTGCAATTGTTGCGTCAGGTAAATCAATTGAAAAGTTAGCCACCTTTGATACAACTAAACATTTAATTTCACCTGTTCTAAATTGATTAAATAAAATTTCTCGTTCTTTAATTGGGGTTTCACCCTTAATTAGAGGAGCACCCAATACCTCAGATAAATCATCTAGCTGATCGATGTATTGGCCAATGACTAATACCTGGTCATCTGCGTGCTTTTCTACCAAGGCTTGTACAACATCACGCTTTGTACGAGTGGTTGCACAATTGCGATAGCGGTTTTCTGGTTCAGCTGTCGCATATGCCAGGCGTTCTGTTTCAGTCAGGTTCACGCGGACTTCGATACATTCAGCAGGCGCGATATAACCTTGCGCTTCAATTTCTTTCCATGGAACATCAAAACGTTTTGGCCCGATAAGCGAGAAAACTTCACCTTCCATGCCGTCTTCGCGAACCAATGTTGCAGTTAACCCTAAACGGCGGCGTGATTGGATATCAGCGGTAAAGCGAAAGATCGGCGCAGGTAATAAGTGTACTTCATCATAGATAATTAGGCCCCAGTCATATGAATCAAAAAGATCTAAATGTGCATACACACCATTCTTTTTCTTGGTCATAACTTGGTACGTTGCAATAGTTACGGGGCGAATCTCTTTCTTTGCCCCTGAATATTCACCAATTTCATCCTCATTAAGTGTTGTTCGCTTTAGCAGTTCTTCACGCCATTGACGCGCAGCGATGGTGTTTGTCACCAAAATTAATGTAGTTGCTTTGGCATGTGCCATTGCAGCCGCACCAACAATCGTTTTTCCTGCACCACAGGGCAGAACCACAACCCCTGAACCACCATGCCAGAATCCTTCAGCCGCGAGTTCTTGGTAAGGACGAATCTTCCAATCTTTTTGCACCAAAGAAATCTCATGAGCTTGGCCATCAACATAACCCGCGAAATCTTCTGCGGGCCAGCCAAGACGCAATAAAGATTGTTTAATTTGCCCGCGCTGGCTAGGTAAAACAGTAATAGTTTCTGGATCAATTCGGGCACCAAGTAATGGAGCAATCTTCTTTGCGCGAATAACTTCTTCCAGTACCGCAGTATCAGTTGTAATCAGAATCAAACCATGTACTGGATCCATCTCAAGTCGCAGGCGACCATATCGCGACATTGTTTCTGCAACGTCGATAAGGATTGAGTGGGGGACGGCGTAGCGCGAATACTTAATTAAGGTATCGATTACTTGTTCAGCATCATGTCCTGCAGCGCGTGCATTCCATAATCCAAGTGGCGTCAAACGATATGTGTGTATATGTTCTGGTGATCGCTCTAATTCAGCAAATGGAGCAATAGCTCGTCGACATTCAGTGGACATTGGATGGTCGATGTCGAGCAGCAGCGTTTTATCGCTCTGAACAATTAACGGCCCATCAGTCATTAAGTAAGTCCTTTATTAGCGCGTGTAATAACCTGCTGCGATCTTCAAGAGTACTGATGTCTACCCATTCATGGGCTGCGTGTGCTCCACCACCAACTGCGCCTAGTCCATCTAGAACTTGTGCACCTGCAGCTGCAGCAAAGTTGCCATCACTTGCTCCGCCGACTGATGCATGTCCCAAAGGTGGCATTCCAAGCTCTTGTGCAACTTTCTCTGCTCGTTCGTATAAGGCCATGGTTGAGGTTGTTTCTAGTGGAGGACGATTAAAGCCGCCAGTAATTTCATAACGTGTTGCCGCATTGACAGGCTTTAAACCTTTAATTGCAGCATCAACTCGTTTTAGATCATCCATTGAATACGAACGGATATCTATATCAAGCACGGCTAAGTCTGGAACTGTGTTTGTTGTGTTACCTGCATGCAACGTTGTCGGAACAACCGTTGTTCCATGCTCAGAATTTTCCATCGCAGTAATTGCTAAAACAGCATGTGCGATTTCAATTGTTGCGTTAACTCCTTTTTCAGGTTCAAGTCCAGCATGTGATGCCTTGCCATGAATTTTCACTTGATACATCGCGGTACCTTTGCGGCCAGTTTTGACCTTACCGTCAAGTGTTGCCTCTAAAACTAAAACAGCTTTTGCATTTGCAGAAATTTCCTTAATAAAATCTTTACTTGTTGCACTTCCCGTTTCTTCATCAGTGGTGGCTACTAGAGCTGCACTTCCGGTGATTCCCTTCATCGCATATAACGCTTGAACAAATCCCGCCTTCATGTCAAAAATTCCGGGCCCACGAGCAGCTGTTCCTTCAACGCTCCATAAAGGTTGAAAAGATCCTTTAGGCCAGACTGTGTCTAAATGAGCAAGCACTACTACATCAGGATTAGTTGCACCCCACCAGAAAACCGGGCGACCATTTACTTCGCGAATTTCTGCAGGTGTTCCTAAAATTCTGGTTGCTATGTCACTCGCTAAATGAACAACATCGCGGCAGGCAGCTAGATCTTCAGTTGGTGATTCCAACTTAACTAACGCTTCGAGGGCTGCCAACATGGGGTAAGTCTATAGCGGTGCCACGCCTGTAATGCGTGGAATTCTGAAGGATTGGACCTCACCTGTTGCATGATCACGTGCAATTAGGGCACCCGCGCTAATTCGTATCGGATCAATAATTCGGTGGGTTACTCCACCATTGTTATCGGCATAGCCAATTGAAAGCGTTTTTTCATCAACAATGAATTGATTCAGAATATCCATTGTTTCGTTTGCAGTTGTGCGAGGTAGTTGACCTAATGCTTCGCTGGCTACCTGACGTAAACGCGTTTGACGGTACGTTGATTTTTCACCGGTCCGCAATGTGCGAATTGCAATTGTCAAACTTTCTGTATCCGGAATTTCGACTTCGCCAATCACGCGTGGAGGGCGGGGTTTAGTTAATGCACGGTTACTTTTTGGCCCAGTCAAAATCATTCCGTTTGCAGATTCACCTGCTGGTAAATATCCACATTCACGTAATACACGCATCGCATCCGTTGCATCCATATCGCAAATAACAACCTCGGGTGCAATCCGGCGAAGAGCTAAGATTTCAAGTTTCTTGTCGTTCATAATCTGGGAAATTAATGCAGTGTCTTCGCATCGGATAAATGAGGATGTATTACCAACACGTAACTTGCCATGCTTCTTTGCGACATCTGCAATCAGATACTCAAGTGGCTGAGGCATTGGTGTTTTAGATGTTTTGATTAAGAAAGTTTTAATCTCATCACCAGTCTTACCGTGATCTAATGCTCGCCGAATTGTGCTTTCAGTAAATCTATAAACTGTTGCGCCACCACGACTTTCAATCTCAGCCATCATTGCAAGTGCTTGTGAAATTTCATGTTCTAGCGGCCCTGGTGCGATTGCAGTGTTATCGCTTTGAATCAAGATGTGGTCAACCGTCTTGGGCAAATCTTCGTTGATAGAACTTAAGTCATCGCCATTAAGAAATTGAGCACCGAATTTTGATAGTGCCCCTTGTCCCGTAATTCCGAGCCACTCGGCCTCACGAAGCGTCCATTCAGCAAGCTCATCCTGCAATGAAGAGTTGCGACGCACTGGCGCGCGCCAGGTCAAGAGGTCCTTGAAGCTATTCCAATCAGGAGCGATCCCTTGGTTTTCCCGTAGTAGCTCCAGAGTTAAAGCACGTACACGTGCAGCATTTACTCGATCTAGTTCAGGGCCGAGGGCGGCAACATTCTTTGCTTCTACCCGACCAACTAACCCGCTAACACGGGAAGTGATTAACCATTGTGATGCCAACATCTGCCAGCGATCTGCGGGTGTTTGCATCAACCAAATATCAAATTTGTTGCTTGGCAAAATTCGGTCACCAGCATCAAAACTAATTAAGGATGCAAGATATGCAAGTTCTGCTACAAATGCTGTACAAGATTCATCGACACCTAAGTGGGTTGAAACAATTTTAAGATCACGAACTCCTAATCCGCCGGCTCTTAATGCATCGGCTGGTTCGTCGGCCCAAAAATTGAGAAGCTCTTCTACCCAGCGCAAGACTGTTGAAACATTTGCGATTGCGGCAAGGTTGACTTGGCTTTCATTTCGTTTTACACCAGTTAAAGCTGGTTGCTGAATGAATTGTTCTTTATGAATTTTTCCTCCACGCAGAGTAATCCCTACTTCGCGAGGCAGGATCACAGTTCTTTGATCAAGTGGAACTAAAAATTTCTTTTCAAGCAACCAAGTAACCCCGGGTCCAGGATTTTTAATGTCCCCAACACTTCCGCGCGGAGGCCCCCAGACCAATCGATCTAAAACTTTCTTTGCATCAGCTGGTGCATTATCTAAATCGCTAATTTTTAGCTTTGCCATCGAGGCTGGACCTAAGCCTGCAGGCTCTGTTCCAATTACATCGCGTAATTGTGTTGGCAAACGCATTCCATCATCGGATGGATAAACGAGACCAATTGTTACCAGATGTTCTAAAGCAGTTTTTGCTGCCTTGTCTGTAAGAGCGACAACGCTTTTTTCTAAGAATGGTTCATTTACAGAGGCGGCCGCTTCTAATACTTGAAATTGCCATTGATTAAGCGAATCAATTGCTCTGGCCAAGCTCGGTGCTGAACAGGCGCGCACGGCAAGTGAAGCGATATCTGGTGGTACGGGTGTTACTAAATCTGGACGAGCGGAAAATAACTTCAAAAGGGCAGCATCATCAACGCTACGTAGGTAGTCGGAGAAAGAGCGCATTTCCATAACTTGCCTACATTACTGGCATATCGGATGTTCTTGTTAATTACCCATTGCGTTTTCGGGGGGTTAACCAGGTGCCAAGCGCGGCAAGTCGAACGACAATCGGGGAGATTGCCCGACCAATAAACCGTGCACGACGGAAATCATGGATTGGCCAACCTTCAGCCATCGCACGTAAACCTAACAGTGCGTCTGGATTAATTGCTGATGGATGACCAACACATTGCAATAAAGGTAGGTCATTGTTGCTATCTGAAAATGCTAGACAATTTTCTAAATCAAATCCTTTTTCAATCGCTAATTGACGGACGGCAATTGCTTTTTCTTTTCCGTGCAATAACGGTCCATTCATCTGACCTGTGTAAAGACCATCTTTAATTTCTGCACGACTTCCAAGTGCGCCAGTTAATCCCAATCTCTTCGCAATTAAAGTTGCCATATCTTCTGGTGCAGCAGTCACCAAGTAAACCTCAACGCCTTCTTGGTAAAGTTTTTGTGCAATATCAATTGTTCCCTGCCACATAGCGGGTGATACATATTCATCATAAATTTCTTGAGCAATTGCTTCGATGTCTTTGACATTATGCCCACCAATAAAATCTGTAGCTGCATCTTGAAAACGTTGGATCTCTTCCTTGTTTTCTTTTCCTGTTAAGCGAAATCTCAGGTTTGCTAAGACAAAACGCGAAATATCCTTCTTGGTGAAGTAACCACGCTGATACATGCCGCGACCCAAGAAATAAATGGTTGAGCCACGAATAAGCGTGTTATCGACATCAAAGAAGGCAGCTCGATTACCTGTGAGTGCCATGTCACTACCTTACCGATAGACGGGGATTCGGGACGCTTTATGCTTTGCCAATGAGTTCAACTGTTCATGTAGTCCGTCACGGAGAAGTCCATAATCCAGACAAAATTTTGTACGGTCGCCAACCTGGTTGGCGATTATCTGATCGTGGGCAAGAGATGGCACGCACAATTGGTGATTGGTCAAAGACTGTTGATCTTGGCGCTCTTCATGTGTCACCCCTACAACGTGCACAAGAAACAGCTGCGCCCATTGCCGCTGCGCACAATATTTCTATTACAACTGATGAACGATTAATTGAAGCTGCAAATATTTTTGAAGGAAAGCCTTTTGGTGTAGGTGATGGAGTTTTGCGTCATCCCGCGGCATGGAAGCACTTATGGAATCCATGGAAACCATCGTGGGGCGAGCCATACGAACAACAAATCAATCGCATGCTTGCAGCAATCTTTGCCGCTCGCGATGCAGCTAATGGCAAAGATGCAATTTGTGTATCACATCAGTTACCGATCTGGATTTTACGAAGCGCAATTGAAAACCGTCGTCTATTGCATGATCCTCGGAAACGCGAGTGCTCACTTGCATCCGTTACCAGTGTTCACTTTGATGACGAGGGATTTATCTCTGGACTCACTTATTCTGAACCAGCGCGACACTTGTTGCCTGAAAAAAAGTGATGAAGAGACTTGCACTTCTGATTGCATTGGCAATTGCACTTACCGGGTGCGGTGGAGGTGGATCATCTTCAGCAGAAGAAAGTTTTGTTTCTGGTGATGGAGCCACAACATTTATACAGATTGCAGATAGAAAGATTGCTCCAGCAATCACTGGACTAACTCTGTCTGGGACAAATTACACTTATACAAAAGATAAGGTTGCAGTGGTTAATGTATGGGCGTCATGGTGTTCACCATGTCGGGCTGAAGCGCCGATACTTGTTTCTCTAGCAAACAAATTTACAAATGTTGCATTTATCGGGATATTAACCCGCGATAACCCGGCAAATGCCGAAGCATTTGAACGTAGATTTAAGGTCCCTTATCCAACAGTCATTGATGATTCGATTTTGATTGGCTTTAAGGGCTCATTGCCGGCAAATGCCATTCCATCGACGGTAATTCTGGATAAGAATGGCCGGGTGGCTGCACGTATTTCAGGCGTAGTTACTGTGGCTTCATTGACCCAACTAATTGAACGGGTGAGCGCCGAATGAAAGAGTTTTTTGTAGAGCAAATCTTTTCAGGTGTTCTAGTTGCAGCTTTCCCATTTGCATTTATCGCAGGACTTATTTCATTTCTATCACCATGTGTTTTGCCATTGGTCCCTGGCTATCTTTCATTTGCAGCTGGATTTTCAGTAAGTCGTGGCAGGGTTTTCTTAGGTTCAATTCTTTTTGTTCTAGGTTTTAGCGCCGTTTTTGTCTCCTATGGTGCGCTGTTTGGTGGATTAGGAAATCAGGTATCATCCAACGAAGAAATCATTTCCAGAATTCTGGGCCTTGTCACAATTTTCTTAGGGTTTATCTTCTACGGACGTTTTCCTTTTTCTCCAACAATAAGACCAAAGATGCGAACAACCGGGGGATTGCTAGGAGCACCTTTACTTGGCGTGTTATTCGGTATTGGTTGGACACCTTGCATTGGACCGGCATTAGCAGCGGTGCAGACACTGGCATTTCAAGAATCTAGTGCAGTGCGAGGTGCAGTTCTATCTTTTGGTTATTGCATAGGGTTAGGACTTCCTTTTATTCTTTCCGGTTTATCTCTAGATAAGTCTGCAAAGTTACGTTCACTGATTTATCGCCGCGGTGATGTCATTTCAAAAATTGGTGGAGTTTTCTTGATTGCAATCGGTGTTCTTCAAGTTCTTGGTTTCTGGGGACAGATACTAAATTCGATGCGTTCACTAATTTCAGATTTCATTCCGGTGATTTAATGAGTCAGCAAACAGAGCTACCTGAGCTAGATAGTGTTGGTGTACTGCGTTTTGCATGGCGTCAACTAACCAGCATGCGCACCGCACTTATTTTGCTTTTAATGCTTGGGGTCGCATCTATTCCTGGCTCATTGTTTCCACAACGGACCCAAAATCCAATACAGGTCGGTCAGTACTTTAAAGATTCTCCAGAACTTGCCCGTTGGATGGATCGTTTCTATTTATTTGATGTCTACGGATCGCCCTGGTTTAGCGCTATTTACATCCTGTTATTCATTTCCCTCATTGGATGTGTATTACCTCGGACAATTGAGCATTTTCATAGCGCACGTGCTTTACCACCAGCAACACCTAAAAATCTGTCACGAATGGAACATCATTCGGCGTGGGATACAAACGGAACAGAATTAGCTGCAGCGCGTGCATGGTTTAAGTCAAAGCGCTTTAGGGTCTTAGAAAAAGACGGATCTATATCTGCCGAAAAGGGTTTTATGCGCGAAACTGGGAATCTTTTTTTCCATTTAGCATTAATTCTTGTTTTGATTGGAATAAGTCTTAGTTCGTTATTTGGCATGCGTGGCGAGGCAATCATTAATGTGGGTGAAAGATTTGTTAACACACCAACAAGTTATGACACCTTGACCTATGGAAAATTATATAGAGATGCAGATCTCCCAGCGTTTATGCTGACTACAGATAAGTTTGATGCACAGTACAACCTCGAAACAAGTGCACCAGAGGATTACACATTAGAAGTCTCAGTTCTCGAGGAAAATTCATCAGTTGTAGAAAAGAAAACTATTAAGGTCAATAGTCCGCTGACTATCGGAAGCACTCGAATTTATTTGCAAGCCAATGGTTACTCACCGGTTGTCACGGTTAGAGATTCCAACGGCAATGTCGCATTCCAAGGCCCTGTTCCTTTCTTGCCACAAGATTCAAATCTTCGATCAATTGGTGCAATAAAAGTCCCGGATGCAGATCCACAGATTGGATTTGTTGGATCTTTTGTTCCGACATATGTCCGTGATGCTAATGGCGGCGGTGCACTCAGCGCTTTTCCCAAGGCGTTAGATCCACGTTTGTTGTTAGCTGCTTGGACAGGTGATCTTGGATTGGACTCTGGCATTCCTCAATCTGTTTACAGAATAGATACGTCGAAGATGCTTCAGGTTGGCCTTAAGTCCCTAAAGCCAGGGGAAATTTTTGAATATCAAGGCGGATCAATCACATTTGAAGGTTATATCCAATGGGTTAACCTCAACTTCGTTGCAGATCCCGGAAAGAAGTTCGCATTATTGGGCGGTATTGTTGCGATCCTTGGGTTGCTTGCATCACTATTTACTCGCAGACGACGTATTTGGATTCGAGTTGAATCACAGGTAGAAGTTGCTGGGTTAGCAAAAAATGATGCACCAGGACTAGATGTCGAAATGGAACAGTTTATTCGGATGCTAAAGGGAGAGAAATAAATGTCACGTTCGTGGGCTTTTGCATCAAACTACCTGATTTATTCTGCAATGGCTGTGTACACCTTGGCATTTTTTGCTCACGCAATCGAAACTGCATGGGCGGTAAAAGTTCCTAATGACACAACAAAGACACATGATTACAAGCGCACCGAAAAAGTTGCACGTGTCGCCACGGCGATGATGATTTTAGGCTTCATTCTTTTATTTGCAGGTGTGATAGCTCGTGGAATTTCTGCTGGGCGTGTGCCTTGGGGAAACATGTACGAGTTCTCGATCACTGGTGCTCTTGCATTTACCGGCGCATATCTTGGTGCGTTGCGCAAATATGATCTTCGTTGGTTGGGTCTACTCGTTTCGATTTCAGTTTTGCTCACTCTTGGCACAGCAGTTGCAGTTCTTTATCGCCCGAGTGCCCCACTTGTGCCTGCACTTAAATCAACTTGGTTAGTAATTCACGTTTCTGCTGCAATTGTTTCTGGCGGAGTCTTCTTGCTTGCAAATGTGATTGCAGCAGCGTATTTGTATTTAGATAAAATGGAGTTGAAGGGCGAGCGAACAGCGTGGGCTAAACGCCTTCCTTCATTAGAAGTTCTAGATCAATTGTCCTACCGATTGGTTGCATTTGTTTTTCCATTGTGGACCTTTGCAGTTATTGCAGGAGCAATCTGGGCCGAAAGTGCCTGGGGCCGTTACTGGGGTTGGGATCCAAAAGAAACCTGGGCGTTTATTACATGGGTTGCATATGCGGCTTACCTTCACGCCCGTGTGACTATTGGCTGGCGAGGACGCAGAGCGGCATGGCTATGTTTATTTGCAGGCTCTACATTCCTTTTTAATTATGTGTACGTCAATATTTGGGGAACTGGAAAGCACACGTATTCGGGTCTTTAGAGTTTTCCTAAGAAATCCGGATCATCATCTGGTGGAAGGATGCGTCGCTTAGGAGCTTTGCGTCCCTTTGGTTTATTTCTTCCAGCAATTAAATATGCAACTGGACCAATTGCAAGAGCCTGAGGTCCAAGAATGATTATTAAAAGTAGCCAACCCCATTTTGGAAGTGTTTTAATCTGGGATTCATCGGTTCGCGCGCAATCAATCAATGCATAAATCGTTAACCCGAAGACAATTATGAGTGGAAGAATCCGTGACATGTATTTATTGTATCGCTAAGGCAAGGGCAAAAACTATGGCAAACATAAGTTGGAGCTTGCCAGTTCGGCCTAAAACCGGAATTAAATCCTTTCCGGAAACTCCGCTGAGTACTAACTTTGAAATCGAATAACTCATTGGCGTCATTAACAGAGTAAGCATGGCCGCTGGAATCAGAGTGGCAATTGCCGCACCATGGGCTAATACTAAAAGAGTGACAAATACTCGGCGAGCTTTCAAATCTCCAAGTCGAACCGCAAGAGTTTTCTTTCCGACCAATTCATCTTGGGCGCGATCTCGAATGTTGTTGATAGCCAAGATCGCACAGGCAAGTGCACCCATTGGAATCGCCACGATGAAACTGAGCATAGTTATTGTGCCTGTTTGAACGTAATACGTACCCATGGTCGCGACTAATCCGAAGAAGGTGAAGACTGAAATTTCACCTAACCCACTGTATCCATATGGATTCTTACCACCGGTGTATCCCCATGCTGCAGCAATTGCCAGCATGCCAACCAGAATTAGCAATGGTGAAGTAAGCCAGGACAACCAAACACCAGCGACGCTAGCAATTGCAAAAGAAATAAATGCAGCGTTTTTCACAGCCGAAGCTGAAGCCAACCCACTTGCAACTAATCGAGTTGGGCCAATTCGATTTTCATCTGTTCCCTTGACGCCATCGCTGTAATCATTGGCGTAATTGACGCCGATCTGCAGCCAGACAGCAACCTTGAGCGCTAAAGCCGCACGGAACCAATTAAATTCTGATCCTGCAAGAGCTGAAGCAATGACTACTGGCGCAATTGCTGCCGACAAAGTGCGGGGACGTGCCCCTAGTAGCCACTTATTCATTCGCAATACCTTTCGCCAAACTTTTTCGATCAATCTTGCCAATACCCAGCAATGGTAACGAACTCATGCGATGTATGCCTTTTGGTTTTACAAAGTCACCAAAATCTTTTTCAAGATGTGCAGTGATTTGATCATCGCTAATTGTTCCAACGAGGGCAACTTGCAAACTCTGTCCCCACTGAGGGTCTTCAATAGCAAATGCTGCAAATTGAGTCTCTGGAAATGCAAGACTTAGCGAATTCTCAACAGCATTAAGCGAGAGATTTTCTCCACCAGAGATAATCACATCATCTGATCTTCCAATGACACATAGCTGGTCGTTTGTAAATTCACCTAAATCATTTGTTTCAAACCAGCCATCACTAAGTGGAATTGAAGATGCCAGAACAGGACCCTTTATACGAATTATTCCATTTCGAATTTCAATTTCAACACCCTCAATAGCTGTCCCATCGTAAACACAACCACCACAAGATTCCGTCATTCCATATGTTGTAACAATTTTTATTTCAGCTAATTCGGCTTGCTTACGCAACGCTTGAGATAAAGCAGCGCCTCCGACCAATACTGCTTTTGCTGATTGAAGGTGGCTCAATAAATTGTGGTCACCATTTAGCGCACGAAATAATTGTGTTGGAACAATTGCTGTGTAGTCTGCTTTTGGATATTCACCGTCGATGCTACGCAGATCAATTGGTATTGTTCCTAATTCGATTGAGCGCATAATCACATTGACAGCGGCCACATGTGTCAGTGGTAGCAACAGGGACCAAGTATCACCAGATTTTGCACCTATGAATTTATTGGAAGCTCGCGCCGATGAAATCAATGCAGTCGATGTCAGCAAAACCTCTTTGGATGCACCAGTTGTTCCGGAAGTTCCGATTGCTACTGCGGTATTGCTCGGAGCGTATTCTGATGAGATTTCCCCAAAGCCAAGGATGGGGCCATCGCCCACGAGGGCTGCTGTGATTTCTCCCGCTAATTGGGAGATTTCGCATGCTGGGCTGACTCGAAGAATTTTTCGTTGTGACGAGGTATCCATTGCCACCGTAGGCTATCGCTAGCAACGACGATGGAGGAAATGTGAGCAAGCCGATCAAGCGCGATTTTGGTAGCCGTGAGATTCCACAATGGGTGAGCGCACCTGGTGGAGAAGATTTCGTAGATATCAAATATCAAATGGGCGATGGTATCGCCAAGATTACGATCAATCGTCCGCAGGTTCGCAATGCATTTCGTCCTCAAACGATAATTGAATTAATTGAAGCCTTTGATTTAGCCCGTGACAATGAAGAAGTTGGCGTAATCATCTTTACTGGTGAAGGCACAGAAGCATTTTGTTCTGGAGGTGACATCAGTGTTCGGGGCGACGATGGATATCTTGGTGATGACAAGTTAGCCAAAAAAGGGATCGGTCGACTTAATGTTTTAGATCTTCAAGTTCAGATTCGTCGTACACCAAAACCAATTGTTGCCATGGTTGCTGGTTGGGCAATCGGCGGGGGACATGTTCTACATGTTGTATGCGATTTAACTATTGCCGCCGATAATGCAAAGTTTGGTCAAACCGGTCCAATGGTTGGTTCTTTTGATGGTGGATATGGAGCTGGATTATTGGCAGCACATGTTGGTCAAAAGAAAGCGCGCGAAATTTGGTTTATGACTCGCGAATACGACGCACAAGAAGCGCTGACTATGGGGCTAGTAAATACTGTTGTTCCGATTGCAGAATTAGAAGCAGAAACAGTTTCGTGGTGCCGTGAGATGCTACGCAATTCTCCAATGGCTCTGCGATTACTGAAAGCAAGTTTGAATGCAGCAACTGATGGTCTAGCAGGGGTGCAACAACTTGCCGGCGATGCAACCTTGTTGTTCTACATGACCGAAGAAGGCCAAGAAGGTCGCGATGCATATAAAGAAAAGCGTGCTCCTGATTTTGGAAAGTTTCCAAAGCGCCCATAATCCATGGATCTCTTTGACACTTTGCGTGTAGTTGCGCTGCCAACGACAACAAATTTTCGTGGCATTACTGTTCGTGAAGTTGCTTTGATTCAAGGCGAATACGGTTGGGGCGAGTTCTCGCCATTTCTTGAGTATGACGATATTGAATCGGCACCTTGGTTAGCCTGTGCAATTGAAGCTGCAACACATCCAAAACCACAGCTGTATCGCACTCATGTAGCAATTAATGGGACTATTCCAGCACTGAACAATCCCGCAGATCTAGAAAGAATTATTGATTCATTCCCAGAAGTTAAAACCTTTAAAGTAAAGGTTGGTACCAATGTCAGCGAAGACTTGTACAGACTCGATGTTGTAAGAACCTTACGTCCATGGGCGGCAATACGAATCGATGTCAATGGTTTATGGAGCGTTGATGAAGCTGAAATGTTCATCAATTCAGCTGGTGATATCGAATATGTTGAGCAACCATGCGCAACAATTGAGGAACTTAGCGAATTAAAAAAGCGGGTAGATGTAAAGATTGTTGGTGATGAGATCCTTCGTAAAGCTAAAGATCCCTTTGCCATAGATTTAGCTGGAGCGGTTGATTATTTGATGTTAAAGGTTCAGCCACTCGGTGGAATCAAACGTGCTCACAAAATTGCAGAACATCACAATTTACCTGTCGTGGTTTCAAGCGCCCTAGAGAGTGCGGTCGGAATAAATTATGGACTCATCTTGGCAGCTTCCTTTGAGGAGATGAAATTTGATTGTGGCCTTGGTACTGGTTCTCTATTGGCAAAGAACGTAGGTGAATTGCCAATAGTTGATGGAAAGATTGCAATTAGTGAGGTGATTCCTAATCTTGATGGCTTAGATGTCAGTGCGGATCGCTTCGAATGGTGGAAGAATCGGATTATGAGAACTGCGGAGTTGCTACAGTGAATAACTCCACCTCGCTTGCACGCGTGATCGTTCGTCAAATCATTGAAGCAGGGATTACAGATGTAGTTATATCTCCTGGTTCGCGCAACGCACCTATATCCCTGGCTTTTTTTGAAGCTTCGCAGGAGAAATTAATTAAGATCCACATACGCATTGATGAGCGGACTGCTGCATTTTTCGCGCTAGGAATCATTAAATCAACTGGCCGACCAGTACCAGTTGTGTGCACTAGTGGAACAGCGGTTGCTAATTACCATCCAGCTGTACTTGAAGCCAGTCATACAAACGCACCTCTCATGGTTTTGACAGCAGATCGCCCAGCCATGTTGCGTAAGACCGGTGCAAATCAAACAACAGAGCAAGCTCGCATTTTTGGTAAAGCCGTTCGGTACTTTGCAGATATTGATGGCCCTGTTTATCCAATGGAATTACCACTAGATAGCTTGCGAACTGGGCCGATTCATTTAAATCTGCAATTTGATGAACCTCTGTTGTCAGACGATTCTTCGGATTGGCTTTCACAAATTAATGTTGCACCAAAAGAATTTGTTGCACGTACTAAACCAGGCACACTGCGATTGGTCGGTGCACGAGGAGTTGTAGTCATTGGGCATGATCGTGGCGGTTTAACAGTTGATGAAATAAAACAGTTCACAAAGGTCTTGGGTTGGCCTGTAATCGCCGAAGATCCCCTCTCTTTTCCTGATGCAATTGCACATGCTTCAATTTTCTTAGCATCACCAGAAATACGCAGCACATTGATTCCACAATCGGTTTTAGTTATTGGGCGAACAACCTTGTCACGTTCAATTAATGCTTTTATTAAATCCAGTCCAATCACATATGTTGTTGATCAACGCCTTGCAACAGTGGATTCGGATCGCCAAGCTGATCGAAAATTTACAGAGTTGCCAGATCTTCAGGGTGTTATCCAGTCTGATGAATGGATTGCACAGTGGAATAAGGTTTCTGGGCGCGCACAAAAATTGATCGGATCATTAGAGGGTTGGAACGAACAGGTGATTGCCCGAACTATTGCTGCGACAATCCCCGATGGAACTGCGCTATTTGTATCTTCATCACGACCAATTAGAGATCTAGAAGGTTTTGCCCACCCTAGAAGCGGAGTTCACACCTATGCTAATCGTGGATTAGCTGGAATTGATGGAAACATTTCAACGTCGCTAGGGGTTGCTTATGGTCACAAGGCGACAATTGCACTGTTGGGCGACCTTTCTTTTTTGCATGATTTAACAGGGTTGGTAAATAAGGAAGACATTAACTGTCGCTTTATTGTCATAAACAATAATGGCGGTGGAATCTTTTCAACCCTTCCACAGCGTGGCGTACATGGCTTCGAAACAGTTTTTGGAACTCCACATGGATTAAATCCAGCAGTTATCGCTCAGGCCATGGGTGTTGATGCAAAGGAGATTAGTTCTCTTAAAGAGTTAGAGGCAGAAATAAAGGCTCCAATATCTGGAATTAGTGTTGTTGTGTGCGATGTACCTGATCGTGAAGCAAATGCAGATAATTTAAAAAGGATTGTGGACGCACTTACCTCTATTTAAGAGCGCTGCGCATAGGTGAAAACTTTGCATAAGTTTCTGCTAATTCAATTTCAGGATCTGAACCATCAACAATTCCACAGCCAGCAAAAATTCGAATAGTGTCACCATTTATCTGGCCACATCGAAGTGCAATTCCAAGTTCTCCATCACCTGCGGCATCAATCCAACCAACAGGGCCGGCATATCGACCGCGAGACATTCCTTCAATTTCGTTAATCAGAGCAGCAGCAATTGGTCTTGGAGTTCCACACACAGCAGCAGTTGGATGTAAGTGCTCCAGAATTGTAAATGCATCAGTATGAGCAAGCGTTTCGACTAATGCACCCGTCACATCAGTTGCGAGGTGCATGACATTTGCAAGGTGTAAAACAAATGGAGATTCAGGAACATTTGTTGACGAACAGAAAGGCTCTATTGCATCTGCGACAGATCGCACTGCGTATTCATGTTCTGCAAGATCTTTTGATGAACGGGCTAGTGATGCGGCAAGTGCTAAATCTTTTGCGTCATCACCTGTCTTGCTAATTGTTCCTGCTAAAACTCGTGAGGTAATCATTCCGCGGGATAGGCGAAGTAATAGCTCGGGAGTTGCACCGACTAATCCTGAAATCGCGTACTTCCAGGTTGATGGGTACTCAACTGCTAGCTTGTTCAAGATGGCTCGCGGATCAATGGCTTTATTGGACTTAATAGTGATATCTCTGGCTAAAACAACTTTGTCTAAATGCCCTGATTGAATGCGCGTAACTGCCGTTGCAACACGGTTCTTCCAATCAATGTCAGCTTGTGAATTTTCATTCCAGTTCATATCTGCATTAGACACATGATCAGGTGACGTTTTAAGAATCGGTTGAGGTTCTGAACCAATCCATGTAATCCAAGACTTTTCGCCCTTTGACCCAACAATTACTTGTGGAATAACAAGGACAGAGACATCATCAGGAGAAAAAGAAAATGAGGTAAACAAAATTGGGCCGGTTCCGCTGCCATGAACGGTATTTGTGACCGCTAACTTTTCTAATTGCTTCTGCCACCAGTGACGTGCATCTGCAAATCTATGTGGACCACTAACTGTCGTTGTTGCATAAGTGCCCCAACCAACTAAACCATCGCCACTACGAACCCAGGCAAGTGGATTTGAGTCTGGCAGTAATTCCAGCAATGGCAAATGCTCGCCTAGGCGAGTAGTTGTGATGGGAATAAGTTGGGACATATTTATGAATTTTTGCGGTTAACAACTCGCCAAACAACAGGCAATGAAGTTCCGGCAATTGCAATCTTTAATGCTTCGCCAACAATAAATGGTGTAAGTCCTGCTTTAATCGTCCAGTCCCAACTTTGGCCGGTGTATTGGTGCAACCACACTAGACCAAATGAAAAAGTGGTAATCGTTCCGATTAACATCGATGGTAGAGCTGTTAAGAAATTTTGATCTAAGCGAAAACGTGCAAGTTGACCCAATACAAATGTTGCAACCAACATTCCGATCAAGTAACCACCAGTTGCACCAACAATACGATCTAAACCATGGCCACTACTTGCAAATACTGGTACACCTGCAATTCCGGCCACAATGTAAATGGCGAAAGTGGTAACACCCAAAGTTGACCCGTAAGCAGTTCCGAGAATTAAAACACCCAAAGTTTGACCCGTTACAGGAACAGGAGACCCAGGAACTGGAATAGCAATTTGCGCCAACGCTGCTAAACCAAGAACTCCACTGACAACCAGAACAGCGTTTGAAAGAGCTGTAGAACGTGGGATCAGCGAGGATCGAAGCGATGTAGCAGATAACGACATGGGGAACCTTTCGATGTACCTAAGTTGTGGATGAGCCTACTTCAAGGGAGAATATGAGCATGTCCCGCGCCAATTTGAACAAAGATCCCGATGAGGTGGCGGCTATGTTTGATGGGGTCGCCAAGAGATATGACCTGGTCAATGATCTTTTGAGCTTGGGCCGCACTAAGGCTTGGCGCAAAGCGGCAACAAAGATCATTGCCCCTCAACCCGGAATGGTGATTTTGGATCTGGCGGCAGGGCCAGGATCCTCATCCGAACCCCTCTTTAAGGCTGGCGCAACGGTTTTCGCCACTGATTTCAGCGAGGGAATGCTGGCTCAGGGTCGAAAAGCCCGCCCGTATCTGAACTTTTCCAAGGCTGATGCCCTAAACCTGCCCTTTGAGGCCGATACCTTTGATGTAGTCACCATTTCTTATGGGCTACGAAACACCGCTGATTTCGATAAGGCGCTTGTTGAGGCCCGACGGGTCGCCAAACCAGGTGGGCGGATGGTGGTAGTTGAGTTCAGCCATCCGACATGGCGACCATTTCGCACCATATATAGCGAATACCTGATGCGCTTGCTGCCCATAATCGCCAGAAAGACGGCGTCAAACCCAGACGCCTATATCTACCTGGCTGAATCAATTAGGGCATGGCCAGATCAAGCCGGCTTAGCAGCGCGGATGGAAAAGGCTGGCTGGCGCAATGTCACCTGGAAAAACCTCACTTTCGGGGTTGTTGCAGTTCACAGCGGGATTAAGGGCTAGCGGTCACTGGCATTAGCCAATCGACCTTAGGATTTCGCAGTGACTTCCAATCCATATGTACCGATTTTGGTGATCGGCGCCATTGGTTTTGGCTTCGCCGCTTTTTCGGTTATTGCAGGTGCGCTCGCAGGCCCAGCCAGATACAACCGCGCAAAGCTAGATGCTTACGAGTGCGGAATCGAACCATCTCCACAAGCAGCTGAAGGTGGACGTTTTCCAGTTAAGTACTTTTTAACGGCGATGCTTTTCATCATTTTTGATATTGAAATTGTCTTCCTTTACCCATGGGCAGTGTCATTTGATGCACTTGGTCTCTTTGGTTTGGTTGAGATGGCAATTTTTATCGGAACAGTTTTTGTTGCATATGCATATGTCTGGCGCCGTGGCGGATTGGAATGGGACTAAACAATGGGTCTTGAAGAGAAAATCCCGAGTGGTTTCTTATTAACTACAGTTGAAAAACTTGCAGGTTATATGCGCAAGAACTCTTTGTGGCCAGCAACATTTGGCCTTGCATGTTGTGCAATTGAAATGATGGCGGTTGGTTCTGCGGCAAAGTATGACATCGCCCGTTTTGGTGGAGAAGTGTTCCGCGCATCCCCACGTCAAGCAGATTTAATGATCGTTGCCGGTCGCGTATCTAACAAGATGGCGCCAGTGCTTCGTCAGATTTATGATCAAATGTCAGCACCTAAGTGGGTTCTTGCAATGGGTGCATGTGCATCATCAGGTGGAATGTTTAACAACTATGCAATTGTTCAAGGCGTAGACCACATTGTTCCGGTTGATATTTATTTGCCTGGTTGCCCCCCACGTCCCGAAATGTTGCTCGATGCAATTTTGAAATTACATGAGCAAATCAATGAGACAAAACTTGGTGCAAACCGTGCTCAAATCATTAAGGAAGTTGAACTTGCAGCTATGAACGCAAAGCCAACTCACGAGATGAAGGGCTTGCTTGCGTAATGACTGATGGAATGTTTGGCGCAAAAGGTACTGGCGACACATCTGGCTACGGTGGATTAGTTCGTAAAGCTAGTGCTGCAGGCTCTTCAGAGCGTCCTTACGGCGGTTATTTTGATGATGTTGCCGACGATCTAGAGCGCGCTTATCCTGATTTTTCTGATGCGATCGAACGCGTTGTTGTTGATCGCGGTGAAATCACATTGCATGTAAAGCGTGAAAAGTTAGTTGAAGTTGCATTGATTTTGCGCGACACATTGAAGTTTGAAATGTGTATGGGCGTCAACGGTGTTCATTACCCAGAACAAACCGGACGCGAGTTACATGCTGTTTATCCATTGCTGTCCATGACAAAGAATCAACGAATTCGCTTAGAAGTTTCAGTTTCAGATACTGATGCACACATCCCGTCATTAGTTGAGGTATGGGCCGGAAATAACTGGCATGAACGTGAAACTTTTGACATGTTTGGAATTATTTTTGATGGCCATCCAGGCTTAACTCGGATCTTGATGCCAGATGACTGGGAAGGTCACCCTCAACGTAAAGATTATGCACTCGGTGGAATTGCAGTTGAGTACAAAGGTGCAACAACACCGCCTCCTAGTGAAAGAAGGAGTTACAAGTGACAACCTTTGATCCATACGCACCTTCACGCGATACAACTGAAGGAAAAGTTTTCTCTGTTACGGGTGGAGATTGGGATGCGCTAGTTCAAGATATTGGTGCAACAAAAGAAGAACGCGTTGTTGTAAATATGGGTCCTCAGCACCCATCAACTCATGGCGTACTTCGTTTGGTGTTAGAACTTGAAGGCGAAACAGTTACAGAAGCACGATGCGGAATTGGGTACCTGCACACAGGTATTGAAAAAAACATGGAGTACCGTAACTGGACTCAGGGAACCACGTTTGTCACTCGCATGGATTACCTAGGACCGTTGCACAATGAAACGGCATACTGTTTAGCAATTGAAAAGCTTTTGGGAATTACAGATGATGTCCCAGAGCGTGCATCTGTCATTCGAGTAATGATGATGGAGCTCAACCGTATTTCTTCACACATGGTTGCTCTGGGCACCGGAGCACTCGAATTAGGCGCTATGGGACCTATGTTCTTTGCTTTCCGCGATCGCGAAACTGTTCTTGAAATCTTCGAAATGATCACTGGTTTGCGCATGAATATGGCCTACATCCGTCCGGGTGGAGTTCAGCAAGATCTTCCAGAAGGCGCTCTTTCAAAGATCCGCGATGGCGTAAAGCTGATGCGTAAAAACTTTAAAGACAACGCAACATTGTTAATTGGAAACTCAATTTGGATGAAGCGCACACAAGGTATTGGTTATTTAGATCTTGCAGGGTGCACAACATTAGGAATCACTGGCCCAGTTCTTCGTTCAACCGGTATGCCTTGGGATCTTCGTAAGGTTCAACCATATTGTGGTTATGAAAACTATAATTTTGATGTTGTAACTGCAGATACTTGCGATGTGTATGGTCGCTTCTTGATTCGTATGAATGAATTAGAGCAATCACTTCGTATTATCGAACAATGTGTTGATAAGTTAGAAAAACTTGAAGGCGCACCAGTAATGGTTGCGGATAAGAAAATTGCATGGCCCGCACAACTTGCCATGGGTGGCGATGGACTTGGTAACTCACTTGATCACATCCGCCAAATCATGGGTACATCTATGGAGTCGTTGATTCACCACTTCAAACTTGTAACAGAAGGTTTCCATGTTCCTGCTGGTCAGGCATATGTTGCCATCGAATCTCCGCGCGGAGAATTAGGTGCTTCTGTTGTTTCAGATGGCGGAACTCGTCCTTACCGTGTTCACTTCCGTGAGCCGTCATTTAATAATTTGCAAGCAACTGCTGCAATGAGTGAAGGCGGCATGGTTGCCGACATCATCGGCGCGGTTGCATCAATTGATCCAGTTATGGGAGGAGTTGATCGCTAATGGCATATTCAGGAGAAGATTTGCAAATTATGGATTCAATAATCAAGCGTTACCCACGCCCTCGTTCTGCGATCATGCCTTTGCTGCATTACGTGCAATCAAAAGCAGGATATGTAACCAATGAAGGCATTGAAGTAATTGCAAAGCTTCTTCAACTAGAAGCTGCTGAAGTGACTGCTGTATCTACCTTTTACACCCAATACAAGCCAACACCGGTCGGTGAATACCACGTCGGTGTCTGTACAAATACTTTGTGTGCCGTAATGGGTGGGGATGCGATCTTTGATTCATTGAAAGATCACTTGGGAATTGGCAATGATGAAGTTACCGCCGATGGCAAAGTTTCTTTAGAACATATCGAGTGCAACGCAGCCTGTGATTATGCCCCTGTTGTTATGGCCAACTGGGAATTTTATGACAACCAAACAGTTCAGTCTGCAAAAGATTTAGTTGATTCGATGCGTGCAGGAAATCCAAAACCTCCAACACGTGGTCCTAACAAGTTGGTTACATGGAAAGAAGCTTCCGCTGTTCTTGCAGGATTAAATGATGGACTTGCAAACGAAGGTGTTCAGGCCGGTGAGCCAACATTGCTTGGTTTGAAACTTTCGAAAGAGGGAAAGTAATGACAAAGTTAGCTCCAGTTTTATCTGCACATTGGGATGAAAAAGATTCATTTACACTTGCTGGCTACAAGCGTCACGGTGGTTACACAGCTTCTGCAAAAGCACTTGCAATGGATCCAGATGCGGTGATTCAACTTGTTAAGGATTCAGGTCTTCGTGGTCGTGGTGGAGCAGGTTTTCCAACCGGAATGAAGTGGGGATTTATTCCTCAAGGCGATAACAAGGATCACTACCTGGTAGTAAACGCAGATGAATCAGAACCCGGAACGTGCAAAGACACACCATTACTAATGGCTAACCCACACGTGCTGATTGAAGGCTGCATCATCGCGTGCCATGCAATCCGTGCAAAGCATGCATTTATTTATATTCGCGGTGAGGTTACACATGTTGTACGTCGCGTTAATCAAGCAATCGAAGATGCGTATGCAGCAGGAATTCTTGGCAACGGTGTCGATGTTGTTTTACACATCGGAGCCGGCGCGTACATTTGCGGTGAAGAAACCGCTCTCCTTGATTCACTAGAAGGATTCCGCGGCCAACCTCGTTTGCGCCCACCATTTCCAGCAATTGCAGGCCTTTATGCACGCCCAACTGTTGTAAATAACGTTGAATCAATCGCATCTGTTCCGGCAATCGTTAATAACGGTGCTGATTGGTACCAATCAATGGGTACTGAAAAGAGCAAGGGCACAACGCTTTATTCGTTGTCAGGGCACGTTGTAAATCCTGGTCAGTTTGAAGCACCACTAGGAATCACACTTCGTGAAATTCTAGATATGGCTGGTGGTGTTCGCCCAGGCCATACATTGAAGTTTTGGACACCTGGTGGATCATCAACTCCATTGTTTACTGATGCTCATCTTGATGTTCCTTTGGATTACGAAGGCGTTGCAGCTGCAGGATCAATGCTTGGAACAAAAGCGCTACAAATATTTGATGAAACAACTTGTGTTGTTCGTGCGGTATTGCGCTGGACAGAGTTTTACAAGCACGAGTCATGTGGAAAGTGCACACCATGTCGCGAAGGCACATGGTGGTTGGTCCAAATTCTTCGCGACTTAGAAGCCGGTAAAGGTACCGAGGCAGATTTAGCTAAGTTGCTTGATCTTTGCGACAACATCATGGGCCGTTCATTCTGCGCACTTGGTGATGGTGCAACTAGCCCAATTACATCGTCCATTAAGTATTTCCGCGATGAATACATTGCCCACTTAACACAAGGTGGCTGCCCATTTGATCCAGTTGCGTCAACGCTATTTGCAGGGGCTGGTGCATAAATGACAACTGAAGTTGTTGACATGATTACCGTTGTAATTGACGGCTTCGAAGTTACTGTTCCTAAGGGAACATTAGTTATTCGTGCGGCTGAACAACTTGGAATTCAGATTCCACGGTTCTGTGATCATCCGTTGCTAGATCCTGTTGGTGCATGTCGTCAGTGTTTAGTTGATATCGAAATTAATGGTCGTGCTTTTCCAAAACCACAAGCATCGTGCACAATTCCTGTCGAAACGGGCATGATTGTAAAAACACAGTTAACTTCAACGGTTGCTGAAAAAGCACAGCGTGGAGTGATGGAACTTCTGCTTGTAAATCACCCACTTGACTGCCCAGTCTGCGACAAGGGCGGCGAGTGCCCATTACAGAACCAAGCAATGAGCACTGGCGAAGGATCTAGCCGATTCGAAGGCGTAAAGCGCACCTTTGAAAAACCAATTAACATCTCTTCACAGGTATTGCTCGACCGCGAACGCTGCGTTTTGTGTGCACGTTGTACTCGTTTTTCTGAGCAAATTGCTAGTGATCCGTTCATTACATTGAACGAACGTGGCGCCTTGCAGCAAGTTGGAATTTACGAGAACAAACCTTTCGAATCTTACTTTTCTGGCAACACTGTTCAAATCTGTCCGGTAGGTGCTTTAACTGGCGCTGCATATCGTTTCCGTGCACGTCCTTTTGATTTAGTGTCAACACCATCTGCTTGCGAGCACTGTGCATCAGGTTGCGATATGCGGACCGATGTTCGACGTGGAAAGACATTACGCCGCCTTGCAGGCGATGATGCTTCCGTAAATGAAGAGTGGAACTGCGACAAGGGTCGTTGGGCATTTAAATACATCACTGCTGTTGATCGGCTTAAGGTTCCACAAATTCGCAATTCTGACGGAGTACTTGAAGAAGCATCATGGCCTGAAGCGTTGGCAGTTGCTGCGGCAGGGCTAAAGGCAACACAGTCAGCTGTTCTAGTTGGCGGTCGCACAACGTATGAGGATGCATACGGGTATAGCAAGTTTGCTCGTGTGGCACTTGGTACTAATGATGTTGATTTCCGCTCACGTGTTTCATCTGATGAAGAACGTGAATTCCTTGCAGCTCGTGTTGTTGGCTCATCAACAACGTACCGCGATATTGATAAAGCTGATCAAGTTTTGCTAGTTGGTTTTGAGCCAGAAGAAGAGTCACCAATCGTTTTCTTGCGCATCAATAAGCAGTTCCGTAAGCGCGCATTAAAAGTTGTTTCAATTGGATCAAAAGAATCAATTGCAGTTGACAAACTGAAGGCACATTTTGTAAAGGTTGCACCAGGACAAGAAGCGGTAGCAATTGCTGCGCAGTCTTTGACGAGCAAGTCGGTGATTCTTGTCGGAGAACGTGCTTCTGAAAGTGCTGGCGCATTAACTGCTGTTGCAGCCCTTGCTGATTCAACTGGTGCAAAGATCGCATGGATCCCGCGTCGCGCAGGCGAGCGTGGAGCGCTTGAAGCAGGCGCAATCGGCAACCTATTGCCAGGTGGACGGCCAGTAACAGATGCAGCAGCCCGCGTGGATATTGCAGCGCTGTGGAATACAACTTCACTTCCAGCTGAAATTGGTCGCAACACCTCACAAATTATTGATGCTGTAAATGCCGGACATATCGGGGCCTTAATTGTTGGTGGAGTTGATCCACTAGATGCCGATAACAGCGCCGCAACGCTTGCAGCACTTGAAAAAGCTTTTGTTGTTTCACTTGAAATTGCACCAAGTGCCGTAACTGAGCGAGCGAATGTTATTTTGCCAGTTGCTGCAGTTACTGAAAAATCTGGTTCATTCCTTAACTGGGAAGGCCGTCCTCGCTCATTTGACATAGCAGTTAGTGATTCATTGAATCGTAGCGATCTGCGAATACTTTCAATGATCGCTGAAGAAATTGGCAATCCTCTTAACTTAGGAACTGTCACCGCAGCTATCAAGGAAATTGCATCAATTGGTAAGTGGGAAGGCGCGCGAGTTTCCTTTAATTCAGTCAGCGCTTCAGCACAACCGGCACTTAAAGCAGATCAAGCATTAATTACTTCATGGCGCCGGCTATTAGATGTTGGAACTTTGCAACAGGGTGAAGAGAATCTTGCTGGTACTGCTCGTCGCACAGTTGCAGTTATTTCTCCAAAGCGAGCCCAAACTATGGGAGTCGTCGATGGAGATCAATTGAAAATTTCAACACAACAGGGATCGGTGACTCTTTCAGCGTTAGTTGAAAACATTCATGATGATGCAGTGTGGGCTCCGCGAAATTCACGGGGGTCACAATTGTTGACAAACCTAGGCGTCGTACATGGCGCAGTAGTTACGGTGGTGAAAGCATGACAAATGCAGAACTAATTGCATCCGATCCAGGATGGTTAATCGCAGTAAAGGCATTAATCGTTTTTGCGATCTGCGTACTACTGACACTCATGTCCGTGTGGGGAGAGCGCCGCGTTGTTGGCCGTATGCAGCAACGACCGGGGCCAAACCGAGTTGGTCCATTTGGATTAATTCAGGCTCTTGCTGATGGAGTTAAATTAGCGCTTAAGGAAGACATTATTCCGACAGCTGCCGACAAAATTGTCTTTGTTATAGCACCAATAATCAGTGCTACTACCTGCTTTATGTCCTTTGCCGTGATTCCGATTACTGGCGAGGTAACAATGTTTGGCCGTCAGACAGCAATGCAATTAACAGATATTCCGGTTGGTGTTTTATACATTCTGGCAATTGCATCTATCGGTGTTTATGGAATTGTGCTAGCTGGATGGTCTTCAGGTTCTACATATCCATTACTTGGCGGACTTCGATCAAGTGCGCAAGTAATTTCATATGAGATCGCAATGGGACTTTCATTAGTTTCGGTGTTTATTTATGCCGGTTCAATGTCAACTTCTGAAATCGTGGCTGCTCAATCATCGTGGTGGTATGCAGTTGTCTTGTTCCCATCATTTGCAATTTTCGCTATTTCAATGGTTGGAGAAACCAACCGTGCCCCGTTTGACCTTGCCGAAGCCGAAGGTGAACTTGTTGGTGGATTCCACACCGAATACTCATCATTAAAGTTCGCACTCTTCTTCCTGGCTGAGTACGTAAACATCATTGCAGTATCTTCATTGGCAACAACATTATTCTTGGGCGGTTACAAAGCTCCACCAGGACTTGGCTTTACAGAAAGCTGGCTTGGTGGTTGGTTTACCGCAATCTGGTTCTTCCTGAAAGTTCTTACCTTCTTCTTTATCTTTGTGTGGCTGCGTGGAACATTGCCACGTTTGCGTTACGACCAGTTCATGCAATTTGGTTGGAAAGTCTTGATTCCAGTCTCAATTGTGTGGATTTTGGTTGTTGCCACACTTCGTGTGCTTTCATTGCAAAATGCACCACGAATTGTTGTGATTGCATTTGCAAGCAGCATTGTCTTCATCATCATGGCGGTAAATGTTGGATTTGAAACTGCGAAAAAGAAGAAAGATCTAGCAATTGCAGAAGGTGACAATAAATCAGCACCAAAGTTTGCAGTGCCTACATTGCCAATGGAAGTTTCAACTATCAATGTGTCACAGAAGGTAGGAGACAACCGTGAGTGAAAACCTAGAACCGTTAAAGCCAAAAGATCTAGGCATTAACGATGTTGAATTCTACGAAGTAGAGCAGACCCCTGCAGTTGGCTTCTTTGGCAGCCTGAAGGGATTCTGGGTTACTTTCTCCACAATGTTTAAGAAGCCTTTGACAGTGGAATATCCAGAAGTAAAGGCGCCAACAGAAGAGCGTTTCCATGGGCGTCATCAATTAAATCGCCACCCAGATGGTTTGGAAAAGTGCATCGGGTGCGAACTGTGCGCGTGGGCATGTCCTGCAGATGCTATTTATGTTGAAGGCGAAACAAATACTGAAGAAAACCGTATGTCACCTGGTGAGCGATACGGAAAGGTCTATCAAATAAATTATCTCCGCTGCGTTTTCTGTGGGTTATGCATTGAAGCATGTCCTACTCGTGCGTTGACAATGACAAATGAGTACGAACTAGCAGATGACACTCGTGCGAAGTTAATCTTTGAAAAGCAGGACTTGTTAGCACCGCTTCGCCAAGGAATGTTGATGCCTCCGCACCCAATGTATCCAGAGATGAATGACACCAATTATTACAACGGTGATGTTAAGCATTCTCATCCTTCGCAGGAGGCAAAGTAAGTGTTGCAATTAGCTCTCGAAGTCGGACAGACCGCTAAACCAGAAGCAGTGATGTTCTGGATTCTTGGTCCGCTTGCTGTTATCGCATCACTTGCAATGCTGCTGGTTAAGAAGGCGGTTCATTCTGCAATCTTGATGGCTTTTGTCATGGTCATTTTGGCAATTTTCTATATCGCACAAGATGCAGCCTTCCTAGGAATCGTCCAGATTGTTGTTTACACCGGTGCAGTAATGATGCTCTTCCTGTTTATTTTGATGTTGGTTGGTGTTGATTCATCAGATTCATTAACCGAAACAATTCGTGGCCTACGCCCGATAGCGATTACAGCAGCGGTCGGTTTTGGTGGCTTAATGGTTTCACTATTAGGTCAAGCAACTATTGGTCGTAGCGCTGTTGGTTTGTCTGGCGCAAATGCCGAAGGTAACGTTCAAGGAATAGCAAAACTCTTGTTCAGTACTTATGTCTGGCCCTTTGAAGTTGTTTCCGCTCTTTTGATCACAGCAGCTCTTGGAGCAATGGTTTTAGCCCATCATCAACGTACAACTACTCGTCCAACTCAAAGACAGCTTTCTATCGATCGCTTCCGTGGCGATTCTCTGGGAACTGCCGCTGGCCTGCCAGGCCCAGGTGTTTACGCTCGTCATAACGCGGTTGATGTTCCTGCCCTGCTTCCAGATGGAACACCGGCTGCAGCTTCAATAAATGCAAGTCTAGAAGCGCGTGGAGACATGTTGGATTACAAGAAGTTTGAACTTAGCGAAATTAATACCAAGGTTGAGGAGGAGAAGTAAATGGACGCATCTAATTACCTCTACATCTCAGCACTGCTCTTTACTATCGGAGCAGTTGGTGTTGTTGTTCGCCGTAACGCAATAGTTGTTTTCATGTGTATTGAATTAATGCTCAACGCTGCGAACCTTTCATTCGTAACATTTTCACGAATCAATGGCGATCTGAATGGTCAGATTATGGCCTTCTTCACGATGGTTGTTGCCGCGTGCGAAGTAGTAGTTGGTTTAGCAATTATTGTCACCATCTATCGTTCCCGTCGTTCAGCATCTGTTGACGATGCTAGTTTGTTGAAGCGATAACGATGAATACTTCACAAAGCCTTGTGTACTTAATTGCATTGCCATTGGCAGGAGCAGCACTGCTTCTTCTTGGCGGACGACGTACCGATAAGTGGGGACATTTATTAGCAACTGCACTTTCCGCTTCTTCATTTGGGGTCGGCCTTTACCAACTTTCACAGATGCTTGGACGCTCAACTGAGGCTCGTCCCGTATCTCAAAAACTCTTTGAGTGGATAAATGTTGGGACATTCAACGTAGATGCTGGTCTGTTGTTGGATCAGCTCTCAATTTGTTTTGTTTTGCTAATTACCGGCGTCGGAACTTTGATTCATGTTTATTCCATTTCTTATATGTCGCATGATCATGATCGCCGCAGATTCTTTGCTTTCCTAAATCTATTCATTGCAGCCATGTTGCTGTTGGTTTTGGGAGATAGTTACCTGAGCCTTTATGTTGGTTGGGAAGGCGTAGGTCTTGCTTCTTATCTATTGATTGGTTTCTGGAATCAAAAGCCTGCTTATGCAACCGCATCTAAAAAGGCATTTGTGATGAACCGTGTTGGTGACATGGGATTGTCATTTGCCATCATGATTGCTTTTGCAACCATGGGCACTGTTTCATTTGCCGGTGTGGCAGAGCAGGTAGAAAACACATCAGAGGCAGCGCTAACAGGCATGGGAATCATGTTGTTGATTGCGGCGGCTGGAAAATCAGCGCAATTCCCATTGCAGGCATGGCTTGGTGATGCAATGGCAGGTCCAACTCCTGTGTCAGCGTTGATCCACGCAGCAACAATGGTTACGGCGGGCGTCTATTTAATTACACGTTCTAGCTTTGTATTTGATGCAGCTCCAACCGCGCAATTATTGGTTGTCATCGTCGGTGCCATCACATTGATGTTTGGTGCACTCATTGGTACTGCAAAAGATGACATTAAAAAAGCACTTGCAGCTTCAACAATGTCTCAAATTGGCTACATGATTCTTGCAGCAGGATTAGGTCCAGTTGGTTATGCATTTGCAATCATGCACCTGTTGACGCATGGTTTCTTTAAGGCTGGAATGTTCCTTGGTGCAGGATCTGTTATGCACGGAATGAATGATGAAGTAAATATGCGCAAGTACGGCGCGCTTCGTAAATTCATGCCAATTACATTTGCAACATTTGGTCTTGGGTATCTAGCAATTCTCGGTGTTCCACCGTTTGCTGGTTTTTATTCAAAAGACATGATTATTGAAACTGCGTTTAATGCTGGGGGAGTAAAGGGAATTATTCTTGGAAGCGTTACTTTGTTAGGTGCAGGTATCACCGCTTTCTATATGACTCGTGTAATGATTCTTACATTTACCGGCACCAAGCGTTGGGATGAAGATGCACATCCGCATGAGTCCCCATGGTTAATGTGGTTGCCTATGGCAATACTTGCAATCGGATCAGTGACATCAGGATTCCTACTTTCCCGTGGTGATGCACTCGTTAACTGGCTGCATCCATTATTTGAGCATCATGAAGAGCACGAGCATCATTTGCTGGAACCAATAGTTGTATCAGGACTTGCCTTAACAATGGTTGCAATTGGTGTTGCAATCGCCTTTGTTAAGTACTCACGTCAAGAAGTGGCCAATATTGCCCCAGAAAATGTCTCAGTCTTCACAAAGATTGCACGTCAAGATTTGATGCAGGACCGATTCAACGAAGCGGTCTTTATGCGTCCAGGTCAGGCGCTAACAACAACTTTGGTTGCAACCGATGAAGCTGTTATTGACGGCACGGTTCGTGGCGTTGGCCAGCTGGCAATGAGTTCAGGTTCAGCCCTTCGAGGCCTGCAAAATGGCTTTGTTCGTAGCTATGCAGCTTTGATTTTGGTCGGTGCAGTTGCACTAATCGCAGCAATTTGGGTGGTGGTTCAATAATGAAGTGGTTAACAATATTAATGCTTTTACCATTAGCCGGTGCTGCAGTTATTGCGGTTCTTCCTAAAGGAAACGAGAAGGCAGCTAAGCAATCAGCACTTATTACAACCCTTGTCGTGATGGCGGCAACAATTGCAATGGCTGTTGGATTCCAACGCGACAATGTCGATCTGCAATTTGTAGAAAAGTATTCATGGATTCCAAGTTTTGGAATCAATTACGCATTAGGTGTTGACGCAATTGCACTAGTTCTCATTTTGATGTCAACAATCTTGGCACCAGTCGTTGTCCTTGCTGGTTGGAATGAAGCGCATGGTGGTCGCTGGAGTGTTAAGACTTTCTACATCCTTATTCTTGTACTAGAAACAATGATGATTGGTGTCTTTGCTGCAACAGATGTTTTCTTGTTCTATGTGATCTTCGAAGCGATGCTGATTCCGGTGTACTTCCTTATCGGAGGTTACGGTTCTGGTGAACGTTCAGCCGCAGCAGTTAAGTTTTTGATTTATAGCCTTGTTGGTGGATTGTTGATGCTCGCTTCAATTATCGCTCTGTATGTAATGTCAGGTGCGCAGGGCGGACATACCTTTGATATTAACAAATTGTCACAATTACAGATGTCATCGATGACCCAAAATCTCTTGTTCTTAGGGTTCTTTATCGCATTTGCGATTAAGGCTCCGGTGTGGCCATTCCACACCTGGCTGCCAGATGCTGCGCAATCTGCGACACCAGGAACTTCTGTTCTACTACTTGGCGTTCTGGACAAGGTTGGCACATTCGGAATGATCCGTTATTGCCTAACTTTGTTCCCAGAAGCGAGCAAGACTTTTACACCAGTGATTTTAATTCTTGCCGTTATTTCAATTGTTTATGGTGCGTTCCTAGCTATTGGTGCAAAGGACATTAAGCGTTTAATCGCATATACGTCGATTTCACACTTTGGTTTCATCACAATGGGAATCTTCGCGATGACGAGCCAAGGCCAAAGCGGAGCTATTTTGTACATGTTTAATCATGGTTTCTCAACGGCAGCACTGTTCTTGGTCGCTGGTTGGATGATTTCACGCAGAGGTTCATCAACAATTGCTGACTTTGGTGGTCTACAACGTGTGGCGCCAGTATTGGCATGGACATTCTTCTTAGCAGGTCTGTCCTCACTAGCACTTCCTGGTCTCTCAAGTTTCGTGAGCGAATTCTTAGTTCTGGTTGGAACATTTACCCGTTACCCAGTACATGCAATCATCGCAACCTTTGGAATAGTTCTGGCTGCTTTATACATTTTGATTCCGGTACAAAAAGCGTTGCATGGTCCAACTACACCAGGCAATGAGAATCTCAAAGATCTTAATCTTCGAGAAAAGTTAGCAATTGCACCAGTTATTGCCATCATTGTTGTGTTGGGTTTCTATCCATCACCGCTCTTGAAGGTAATCAACCCAGCGGCAACACATGTGATCTCACAAATGGGATTTACAGATCCTGTACCAACTAATGGGGGCAAGTAATGTCATTTACAGCGCCAGTTCTTTCATACTCACTTCTTTCACCGATGCTAATACTTCTTGGTGGAGCGCTGATTGGTGTATTAGTTGAAGCTTTTGTATCCAAGGCGTTGCGTCCTGCGGTGCAGTTGACGCTAACGCTAGGAACATTACTTCTTGCTGTGATGCAGCTCTGGCGAATCCGGGGTCAGCAATCTCTTACAGCGGCAGTAGGCACAATTGTTTTTGACGGGCCAGCATTTTTACTACAAGCATCAATTCTAATTATTGCCATAATCTCAGTCTTTTTAATTGCTGACACAGAACACTTTGCTGCACTACCTGCAGCGCTGCCAGGATCTGAAGAAGAACGCCAAGCGGTTCAATCTGGTAACCAAATAACTGAGGTCTATCCACTTACTTTATTTGCTGTAGCCGGAATGGTCATGTTCCCGGTTGCCAATGATTTGATAACTTTGTTTGTTGCATTAGAAATGTTGTCCTTGCCGCTGTATTTGATGGCTGGACTTTCACGCCGCCGACGTTTGGCGTCACAAGAAGCTGCCCTTAAGTACTTCTTGTTAGGTGCTTTTTCATCAGCATTCTTCCTGTTTGGCGCTGCATATCTATATGGTTATTCAGCTTCAATTACTTTTGCCGGTATCCGCGAAGCAATTGTTGGCGGGGGTGGAAATGATGTTCTACTTCTGATTGGTATTGCATTTCTTTCAATTGGCTTGCTGTTCAAAGTTGGCGCGGTTCCATTTCACTCTTGGTCACCAGATGTGTATCAAGGCGCTCCAACTCCTGTTACAGCATTCATGGCAGCAGCTACAAAAGTTGCCGCTTTTGGTGCAATGCTTCGAATCTATTACACAGTTTTCGCTAATGCTCAGTGGTCATGGACTCCGGTGTTATCAGGTATCGCTATCGTGACCATGCTGTTAGGTTCACTTGTTGCAATCGCACAACGCGACGTTAAGCGCATGTTGGCGTATTCTTCAATTGCCCATGCTGGATTCTTATTATCAGGTGTGATCGCACTTAATAAAGCCGGACTAGATGCAACTATTTTTTACTTATTCGCTTACGGTGTAGCAACCGTTGGTGCATTTGCTGTTGTGACCCTTGTCCGCGATTCGGCCGGCGAAGTTACAGATCTAAATCGCTGGAAGGGTCTTGGAAAGCGCTCTCCATTTGCAGCCACTTCATTTGCACTGTTCTTGTTAGCTTTTGCTGGCATACCTCTTACAAGCGGATTTATTGGAAAGTTTTCTATTTTTTCAGCCGCATATGAAAGTGGAGCTAAAGGTGTAGTAATAGCTGGCGTACTTTCTAGTGCGATTGCTGCATTTTTTTATATTCGTGTAATTGTTTTGATGTTCTTTACTGATGCAACTGAAGATGGAACAAGTGTTGAGATTCCATCAATCTTGACCCAGGCTTCAGTTGTTATTGCCGCTGTTGTAACAGTCGCGCTAGGCGTATACCCAGCACCTATACTTGATTTCATAACTAATCTCGCAATCTTCATACGCTAATGTCCACCTTTGGCATTCCAAACCTCGCTCCTACATTAGAAGCGCAGTTGATTGGCCAAATGGCCGATGTTGAATCCTTACTGCGTAGCCACACTCGCAGCGAATACCCATTTGTTGATGAAACCGCGCATCATCTTGTTGCTGCCGGTGGCAAGCGATTACGCCCACTATTAACCCTTTTGACCGCCCAATATGGGGATCCAACCAGCGATGGAATTATCGCTGCAGCTGTTGCGTGCGAGATTACCCACCTAGCAACCTTGTATCACGATGATGTTATGGATGAAGCACCACTTCGTCGTGGAGTTGAAAGTGCCAATATGCGCTGGGGAAACACAATCGCCATTCTTACCGGCGATTTTTTGTTTGCGAAATCATCTGATCTGTTAGCAGATCTTGGCCCTGCAGCAGTTCGCTTACAAGCCCGAACATTTGAACGATTGGTTATTGGTCAGATCATGGAAACACAGGGACCTAACCCAGGCCAGGATCCACTTGAACATTACTTAAAAGTTGTAGCTGACAAAACCGGTTCATTGATTTCAGCATCTGCTAGATATGGTGGAATGATTTCTGGAGCACCCGCAGATATCACGGACACAGTTACGGTCTTTGGTGAAAAAATTGGTGTTGCATTCCAGTTAGCAGATGATGTAATCGACATCGCTAGCGAATCAAATCAGTCTGGAAAGACTCCAGGCACTGATCTTCGTGAAGGTGTTCCAACACTTGTTACTTTAAATGTTATGAAGTCAACTGACCCAGCAGATGCCGATCTTAAGCACTTACTGAGTGCACCGATTGACAACGAAGCAACTGTCCAACAGGTGTTAGTTGCATTACGCAATCACAAAGCGTTGGATGAATCTCGTGAACAGTTGCATCAAGTTGCAAAGCAAGCACTTGGGGCACTTGGCCCACTGCCGATCAATGATGCAACTGCTGCGTTGATGTCGTTATGCGACGCTGTTATTGACCGATCTGCTTGATTTAACAAGATCTAGCGCAAGGGTTGAAAGTGAAACCCAAATTATCAAGAAACCAATCCAACGCGCGGTCGGCATATCTTCATGTCGAACCCAAACACCAACTGAAAATTGCAAAGTGGGCGTGATGTATTGCAGCAATCCAATAGTTGTAAAGGGTAATCGATTAGTCGAACCATTAAATAACAGCAGTGGAATCGCAGTTACTGCTCCAGCGCTCATCAATAAAAGGGTCAAACCCCAAGAATGTCCAAACTGTCCCGTGCCCTGATTACCTATATAAATCAGGTATCCCAGGTAGAAAAAGGCTGAAATCAAAGTTTCAATCGCTAATCCTTCGAGCGCTCCAAGTCCTAATTGCTTCTTAATCAGGCCATAGCTTCCCCAGGAAATTGCAAGTGCCAGTGCAATCCACGGTAAGCGACCGTAATCAATTGTTAAAACTAAAACACCG
>Ga0209191_1000213_pt1 | contig 47035 bp, 46 predicted proteins | sample S_130626_EF_Meta_FD_187320 | JGI IMG/M metagenome (GOLD analysis project Ga0209191, IMG submission 187320) | Freshwater microbial communities from Lake Simoncouche, Canada to study carbon cycling - S_130626_EF_MetaG (SPAdes) (version 2) | ecosystem: Environmental > Aquatic > Freshwater > Lake ...
AAACGAATAGATGGTTTGGTTGGGATCACCGACAACACAAAGATCGGTGTGATCGCCCATCCAAGCGTCAAGCAGTTCGTGCTGCAGCGGTGAGATGTCTTGATATTCGTCGACCGTGAAGAACCGATACTGCTGCTGCACATGACTTAGCGCGAGTGGCTCTGCTCGCAGCATGCCCAGGGTCAAAATCAGAACGTCCTCCCAGTCGAGCCTCTGCGAGCGCACCTTAGATAGTTCGTACTGCTCTTGCAGAGCAAGATTTTGCTCAGCCGTCAGCGAGCCAACTCGCGGACGCTTTGTCACGAGTTCGGCATATTGCTCGATGCTGAGCATCGAGTATTTTCGCCATTCGATTTCTGCCGCAACATCACGCAGAGCAGCGGTGTCTAGCTTTAGACCAAGCTCGGTGGCCGCCTGGCCAATCAGCTTGCCCTTTGACTCGAGCACCTGCGGAGCCGGCACACCCGCAAACTGAGGCCAAAAGAACTCGAGTTGCGAGAGCGCAGCGGCGTGAAAGGTCTTTACCTGCACCCCGGCAGCTCCGAGCGCCCTCAGCCTAGAACGCAGTTCACCAGCGGCGCGGTTCGTGTAGGTGAGCGCCAAAACTCGATTCGCAGCGTAATAGCCCTTTGCGATTCCATAGGCAATTCGATGCGTGATTGTGCGGGTCTTACCCGTGCCGGCTCCGGCAAGAATGCAGGTTGGTCCGACCAAAGACTCGGCAGCAAGACGCTGTTCATCATCGAGATTCGAGAGCAGATCTTCTGCCAAAAACTCTTTCGCCACGGTCGCCTAGGCCTTTAGCTCAGAAGCCGAAACAAGTTCGCCGCCAAACCACTCTTCGATTAGTGCTCGGGCTATCGAAAGTTTGCCGGGCAACAGAATTGCCTGCGCCTCTGCCGCCATTTCTTCTCTGCTGAACCAACGCAACTTTTCGATTTCTAACGCGTCAGGAACAAGTTCTTGAACGCCACGTGCTCGGGCCTTGAAGCCAACCATTAGCGAATACGGAAACGGCCAAGACTGGCTCGCAAGATAGTCGATGTCTGTCACCCTGATGCCGGCCTCTTCAAAAATCTCACGCTCGACCGCAGCCGCGAGTGATTCACCCGGCTCAACAAAACCGGCGAGCACCGACCAGCGGTTGTCTTCCCAGATGCCTTGTGAACCAAGCAGGATGCGGTCTTCGTCATCAACGATTGCGGCGATGATTGCCGGGTCGGTTCGTGGATAAAACTCTTTTTCGTCAGCCAAACACATGCGCACCCAACCAGCGTCAATCACTTCGGTTGGTTTGCCACACTTCGAGCACCTGGGATGACTTTCGTGCCAGTTGGCAATTGATAGCGATTGCGCGTAGAGACCGGCATCGCGATCTGATAACCCCGCGCCGTTTCGGCGCAGACTTACCCATGCGCTTTCGTCTGGCTCAAGTAGCTTTGCAACGCTTGCAGATAGAACCGCTAGAACTATTGGAGTGTCAGCCGGCTCAAAATCTGAAGCCTCGAGTGAACGTCCGAGATAGACCAACAGATCATTCGAGGTTATCGATTCAACTTCGAATAACTTCAGTTGGGCAACCTGCTTGTCTGCGACTTGGTGCAGCAATATTTTTTGGTCAAACATTGGCAGCACCCGAGTGTTTTTGTTCGCCCACAATTCGACAAACAAATCAGGATTCTTTCTCTGCAGATAGTCGCGGTCGACCGCTGACCGCGCCAAAGGTAGGTTCAGTGAATTGTTCACGTTGCCCTCCTTTTTGTCTCGAACGCGTGGCGATGCACCTAAATGCCGAGTTTGTTGCCTAATCTTTTGGGCATGGGCCAATCTCCCCTAATTTTAGCCGCGCTAGCGACAGACGCCGTTTCGGGTCTCAAAGTGACCAATGCAATCGCCATTTCTGGCGCTGCGGCAGGCAACTTCGACTCCGCGCTGCTCACAGACATAAACGGCGACAACTTCATTGTTCGCGTTCCAACCACCCCAAGCGCCGGAACCGAACTTGAGCTAGAGATTCAGGTTCTCAAGAGCCTAAGTTCATTCACCGCGCGCCTCGGCTTCGAAATTCCCCAGGCCGTTGGCGAAACTCGTGACCTGAGCAGCGGCAAAAGAGTTTTGGTTTTCAAATATGTGCACGGCAACCCAATCGACACTCGCCGAGTGAGTGCAGCCAGCTCAATCACACAGAGCATCGCCAAAGCAATTTCGACGATTCACGCACTGCCAATCGAACTTGTGCAGAACAACGGCCTTTCAGAATTCAGCCCGGCAGAGAACATCAGGTTCAGGGTCGCCGAACTCGATCGAGCAATGCAGAGCGGTCAGGTTCCTCCAGTTTTGCTTCAGCGCTGGGAAGACGCTCTCGCTGACGTTTCGCTTTTCAAATATCAACCGGTTGTGGTGCATGCATCTCTCGCATTCGACACGGTTCTCGAGCGAGGCGGCGAAGTAAGCGGAATCATCGACTGGAGAAAAGTTCAGCTCGGTGACCCTGCGCTTGATTTTGGTTGGTTGGCTAATGAAGCACCCGAACTATTCGAAGCTATCCTGCTGAACTACCAGTTGAGCAGGCCTGCCGCCGACGGCAACATTGCCAAGCGAGCAGTGCTCTATGCAGAACTCGAGTGGGTCAAATGGTTGCTTCACGGATACGCAATCAAGGACACCGCAATAGTCGAAGAAGCCATTTCGGGACTTCAGGCAATGGCCGAGTCAGCGGCCGAAGGGCAGCTGCAACCGCTAACCGCCTCTGCTGTAGCCGCGGCCGCAACGCTGAACATCGTTGAGAGCATCAGTTTTATTGAGCAAGAACTGCCGGCCGAGCCGCAGGACGATTTCGATTCTGCGGTTGCAACTAAGCCGATTGACATTGTTGATGCTGAAGAAGTCAACGACAAAGACCTCTTCTAGTCTTCGACCAGTTGCTCTAGAACTTTCTTCCACTCGCTGAGAATCTCTTCGCGACCGAGAATTACCTCTGGCGTTAGCTCTTCGCCCTCGCCGACAAAGAAGAAACTGGCCTGAACTTTTTCAATTGGCATTCCGGTGAACTCTGAGTATGCCAACCGGTAAAGCGCTAACTGAAGAGAGCGACGATATAGATCGCTGGCTTCGGTCGGTGGTTTGTTGGTTTTCCAGTCAACAATCTGCACGCCGTCTTCTGTCGCATAAATCGCATCCATCTTGCAGATGAACGTGTTCTGGCCGATGGTCAACTGAATCTCTTGCTCGACTGACTCTGGAACCAGGTTTGCGAATCTCGAGGCCTGAAAGTTTGCCTGCAACTCTTCGATTGTGTAAAAGTCTTCTTCGTCTTCGAGCTCGATGGTCTCTTCTTCAATTAGTGCACCGCTCGGAGCAAATTTCTTTTCGACCCAGGCGTGAAAGAGGTTGCCTCGGCGCGACTGCGCAAACGGTTGGGTTGGCATAGGTCGAATCATGCTGTCGGCAACACCGGCCAGGTCTTCTAGAAACTCCTTGAATCGAGATGCCGGAATTCGCACCGGAAAGTCGATCAGATTCACCTGAGACTTTTGTAATTCACGTTCTTGAAGCAGCCTGGTGATGAGCTCGTCTGTCTGAGAATTGCTGCTCGTCGCGGCAACAATCTTGCCTGTGGCCGCCACAACAGCCTGCGCCGCTGCGACCACGCGCTCGGCGGTCTTCTTTCCGAAGACCGGCCTAGGCCAGATCTCAATCTCATCGGCTTTTTGTAATTCGGGAACCTTCGATTGCTGAACTGGCAGTTCGTAAGCTGCCTCGACCGGTGAACCTGCGCAACCGAGAACCTCAATCAGGTAGTCAGATGGCTTAGAAGCACGCGGCGCCTTTGTGGCTGCGGTCGGCTTCCAGTAGCTGCCAGAGAGCAGAAGAGCGTGGCGTGGCCGCGTGATGCCAACATACATAACGCGTCGATCTTCGGCTGCTTCGTGCTCTTTGACGCCTTCTTTGTAGGCATCGACGATGTCTGTCACTTCGTTAGCCGATAGTGCGCTCAGAAGGTCAGCCGACGGAAGTGTGCGGTGGTCTCCTCTTAGCGCATAGGGCAACTTGCCGGTTGCGAGCCAGCCGTAATAACCAATTCCAGGTGGTGGGCCGGTCGGAAGTTCTCCGTTGACCATTCGCGGTATCGCAACGTAGTCCCACTCGAGACCCTTCGATCCGTGAATGGTTAAGACCTGAATCACTTTATTCTGCGGCTTTGCGCGTGGAGCTTCGAGCCGCTCACGTTCGGCTGCAAACTTGAGATATTCGAGCAGGTTGGAGACCGAAGCGGCATTGTTTCCGGCGGCAAAGTTCGCAACCACAGAGACAAATTCGTTTACGTGAATTAGCGGATGACGTCTCGACGGATTAGCCATCAGTTCAATGTCGAGCCACAGCTCTGACACGATGGCGCGAACCAACTCGGGCAGTGGAAGACCGATTCGGGTGCGCATCGCGGCAAACAACTTGCCTGCTTCTTTCATGCGCGCTAAACCCTGCTCGCTAATGCCGTGACTAACAAGCTCTTTGTCTTCGGTTAGGCGATCGAGAGCATCGACAATCGAGATTGCTTCTTCTTCTGTGCCCGCTAAGAGTTTCTGATTGTTATCTCGAATACGACGAGTTAGTTTCTTCGCCATTTTGTATAGTTCGTTGATGTCTCTCGCACCGATTCTGAAGCGAGCGCCGGTGAGCAGACGAATTAGTTCGGTTCCAGAATCTGGATTAACCAGAACAGCGAGAGCAGACCGTATGTCGGCAACTTCAGGCATCTCGAGCAGTCCACCGATGCCAACCACTTCAACTTCGAGCCCGGCCTCTTGAAGACCCCTAACGAACTTTTGCATGTGCGCGCGTTTGCTAAGCAAGAGCGCTGCAGTTTGACCGCCACTGTCATTTAGCGAAGGTTCGGCGAATCGCTCGTTGAACCACTTGGCGACTTGGGCGATCTCTGCGTTGAGGTTCTGCTCAAAGCTGATGTCTACCTGGCCAACACCCGCTTTCGGCGCGGGTTCTAGGGTGACTACCTTGAGTTTCGAGACGATGGTCGCAACCTCTTCGCTCAGATAAGAGGGGGGTTGAGCCAGTGGCGAGGCAAGGTGATTGGCGAGGTTCAAAACTCCGGATGGGTTGCGCCAGCTGGTGCTGAGCTTGAACTGCTCTATCGACTTCGAACTGAAGTCACTCTCGAATTCGCTGAGGTTCGAAGCGCTGGCACCGCGCCAACCATAGATGCTCTGGTTTGGGTCGCCGACTGCAAAGACCGAGTGGTCTTTGAACAGACCGGCGAGCAAGCGGGTTTGCAGATATGAGGTGTCTTGATATTCGTCGAGCAACACCTGCTTGAAGGTTGCACGTTCACGAATAGCAACCTCGGGGAGCTCACGAACCGCGCGCTCGGCTAAGCCGACCTGATCGGAGTAGTCGATTTTTCCTTCGCGAAGTTTGTAGTGCAAAAATGCCTCGGCCAAAATTGCCGTGACTCTGGTCTTTCGAAGCTTTTCTGGAAGTGCCAGCGCTTCTTTGGCAGCCTTCTCGTCAATTCCCTCACCAGCTTGCTTCACGAGCGCTTCTAGGTGTTCGATGTTTGCGGTTAGAAAAGTTGTGGTCTGTTCGCTGGTAACCAGGTTCTCGGTCATATTCTGAGACATCTCGACAACGCTCTTGATTAGGGTTTCAGGATTGAAATCCAGTTCAAGAATTTCTGGTGCGATGTCTGATGCATTCTCAAAGAGAAACTTCCGCGCAAGTTGAAATTGCGTGGCATCGGTTAACTGAATCGCGTCTGCCTCGTAACCCAGCTGAAGAGCAAAGTCGCGAAAGATCGTGTTGGCATAGGAGTTGTATGTGCTGATCGTCGGTGGAGTGAAATCGGCCGGCACATCTTTAGGCCACAGATCACTGACGTCGCGCAACTTAACTAGGCTCTCAAAGACGCGCTTAGAGAGTTCTGCTGCGGCCTTGCGAGTAAACGTTAGGCCAAGAATTTGCTCGGGCAGGGCGTAACCGTTGGCCACCAGCCAGGGCACGCGAACCGACATTAGCTCGGTCTTACCTGAGCCAGCGCCGGCAACGACTAGTGAGGGCTGAGTCACCGAGGCGTTCTCGACGGCGTCAACCTGCTCTGGAGTGAGGTCGTATTTGCTACCCATGGCGCGCGAAACCTGGTTTGCGCCGACTTTGTGCTTACTCTCCATAGCTCACCTGCTCGATTAGGTGCAAAGAGCACGAACCGTATGGGTTTCGCTCGTAGCAGTGAAGGCCGGTGTTTGCGGCAACTTCGGCGTCAACCAGAAGCATGCCCTCGGTGATTCTCTCGACCTGAGCGAGAAATTGGTCGATGGCTGCAACTACCTGAACGCCTTCGACCTTGAGTGCGGTCTGTGAGGTAACGATAGGTTCGAGGTCTTTGTCTTTTTTCTTGTGACCGATTTGCACGAGAACCGCACCCACGCCGTGCGGTTGAGCCTCGAGGGCACCAACGTGCTTGAAACCCCCGTTGAGTGCGGCCAGCTGATAGACAGCGAGCTGCAGGTGGCCGTCGGTGGTGCTCTCACTAACTTCGGTTCGGCTGGTTTTCAAATCTGCAATGGTGACGTTCGATTGGTCATCGATTTCAATTCGATCTGCCTTGCCATTAACCCAGGCTCCGGCCAAAGCGAAGTCAATTTTCTCTTCGACCGCGATAACCCGCCGCTTTCCGATTCGAACATCGTCTAGGTAAGTCAACAGACGCACAATCATTTTCGAAACTCTTCGGCGCTCAGCGCTTCTTTCCCACTCAGATTCAAATTCGAGGTTGTGCCACTTTGACTCGACTGCTTTTTCGAATGACGATGCGGTGAATTCGGTTGCCTGCTCGAGAATCTCGTGCATGAGGGTGCCGATCTTGGCAGTCATCGATGCCTCGCGACCACCGTGCGCTTCGATGAACCAGTGCAGAGGGCACTTCACAAAGTTGTCTAGCTCTGACGGATGCAACTCGAGTCGGTTTTCGTGATCTTCGGCAACGTGCAATTCGGCTAGTGCTTCGGTTGTTGATAGTTCTCTCAGCCCATACCAATAATCCGGATGCGCCCCGGGCACCGATTCGGCTGCGAGAAGTGCAAGTTGAATGGCCAACTGCTGCCGCTGACCCTCGTCGTTTGCGAGCAATAGCTGACGTCGAAGTTGGCCCACCATTCCGCGAAGGGTGAGTCGAGTTTGAATGAATTCGCCGGTTTCGATGTCACGACCGACAATCAGCCGAACGAACTGTGACACCTGTTCTTCTTCGGTGTCGATTGCCGAAACCAAGAGTCGTTCGGTGGTCGAACCAACGGCCTTATAGAGCATGCGCAGTTCGGCGGCCAATTCGCTGCGATTCTCAGAGTTTGTGTCGAAGCTCGGGTCGCGCTGAAGCTGGTTCAGCGCTGCGGCGCCCAAGAGAGACGATCTCGGCTTTAGGTTTGGCCAGATTCCCTCTTGCATGTGAGCCAGTGCCACGACTCTGAACCGCTTTGAAATCAAGGCAGACGGGGTCAGCAGCGATACCGCCTGATTTAGGTTGGTGGCGACAGAAAGGGAGTCTTCGGGCAGAGCCATGGCAAGTTGCTGTTCGACAAATTCGGCGCCGTCGGCGGTTGGGTTGCGCTCAACGAATCGGGCGGCAGCAGAAAACAGGGCAACCACCGAATCAAGATTGCGGTTCGCCTGAAGGGCAACCTCTTCGATTCCACGAGAGAGTTGTGGCCAAACCTTTGAAGGGGCACTCTTAACCCAGGCGTGCCAGAGCAAGTCCTCGATGGTCTTGGTTTCGTCTGCTGCAATGTCACGCAGTGCAAAGAAGAGTTCGATGAAACGATCTGCGCGCTTGCCATCACCGGGCAGGGTTGCAGCGCTGCCAGGAGCAGTAAACAACTCTGCAATCAGTTCACCGCTAGAACGAGACGAGCCCGCCTCGAGTTCTTGCTTGCGCAGAATTCGGCGAAGGCGACGCAAAGTGATTGCGTCAAAACCCGCGACTGGTGACATAAGGAGTGAGATTGCGTTTTCAACCGATACCGGTTCAGAACTCAACACTTGCTTTGCGAGTCGCAGATAACTGACCGCACCAAACTCGTCTCGAAGTGCCGACTGTGCTCCGACTATTCGAACCGGAACCGATTCTGCGGCCAGAGCATTTTCGAGTTCTTCGAGTTCGTCGCGTGAACGCGCAACGACTGCCATGTCTTTGAATGCAATGCCGTCATTCAGGTGCAAGGTGCGCAGACGATTAGCGAGCCATCCGGCTTCTTCTTGCTGAAGGCTAAACACCGCAGCTTCAATGCTCGGTTCTGCGTTCACTGAAGCCGCAGGCTTCATGCCCTGGCGTTGCGGGCCAGCCTTAGCCACGGGAATTCTCGGAGTGATTCTGGCGATTGATTCAGAGACATCGGCTGGATGCGATGCGTGGGTCGGATAGATGTAGGTCTGCACCAGCTCTGTGCCACGTTGCTTAGCAAGAGAGTCAGCGAATCGATGCATGGCCTCTGGGTCGGCCGCGCGAAAACCAAGTGTCGAAACGTCAGGGTCACCGAACAGCACCAGACCAGCCCCGAGTTCGGTGAGTGCGCCGAGCAGCTGAACTGCGGCCGGAGTAAGTTCTTGGGCGTCATCAACGAGGATGTGCTTCACATTCTTTAGCAAGTCATTTGGAACGATGCCCTCGCGAACAACCTTCGCGGCTTCGACCAGAAGAGCAGATGGATCAAAGCGGTGAGAGTTCTGCGGTTTCTCAAGTTCTGAAAGGTAGTGTGCATAAATTTCTGAGACGCCGACCCACTCGGGCTTCTGCTTTTCGACACCTAGTTTGGCAAGCTGCACTGGAGTGATTGAATGCTCGATTGCGACCGCAATCAAATCTCGGAGCTCGTTGCGAAACCCCGACAGGCCCAAGACCGTGGTGGTGATGTGCTTCGGAAAGTTAGGTGTCGGCAAATCGCCCTGATCAATTAGTTCGACAAGTTCAGACAGGATGACGTCTTGCTCGCTGCCCGAAACCAATTCGGGCAACTTTAGCCCCTGCTCGAGCGCTCGAAAACGCAGAACTGAGAAAGCGATCGAGCTGAGCGTGCGAGCGGTCGGGCCGAGAGTCGAACCTTGAAAGTCCAGGGCGAGTTCGTCGCGCAACTTGGCCGCAGCCGTGCGATTGGCAGCAATGACCAAGATGTTTTCGGGCGAAGTCTCGCGGGCGAGGCGCAAAAAGTGTGCTTTCAGCGCAGTTGTCTTGCCGCTGCCCGGCCACCCCACCGCGAGCGCGACAGAACCGAGTGGCAGATCGACGATTTGCTGCTGCCCGGCAGAAAGCTCAAGCGAGTCGATGCCATCGACTAGCTGCTGCTTTCTAAACTGGGCGGTCGCCTGACCTGACGGTTTCTTCATTGCCCCGAGAATAACCCACACCTCCGACATGTCGTAATCTAGACAGGTTGAGCGAAAGGCACCCCATGGATGTACGAATCGGCATTAAAGACTCTGGCCGCGAATTGGCGTTTGAAACCGACCAGTCGAGCGCAGAGATCGAGCAGGCCATCCTGGGAGCATTGAACGCGGGCGACAAGCTCGTCACTTTCGCAGACAACAAGGGCCGCAAGTTTGTGGTTCCTACCGCATCAGTTGCTTACCTAGAGATTGGCGTCGAAGAAGCGCGCCGGGTTGGATTCATCGCCTAATGGAAATCGCATTCATTGTTGTTTACGCTGCCATCCTCGGATTGGTAGCCCCATACATCGGCCTCAAGAGCGAGAAGTATGGCTCACTGGTTCCGGGAGTTAGCTCGTTCGTGCTCGGCGCCATCTTGTGGGCTTCGCTCACCTGGTTGGGCTTCCCGGCCACCGAGGCATGGATCTGGGTCATCACGATGTTCAGCATGCCGGCGGCAATGTGGTTCGTGCCAAAGCGTCTAGAGAAACTACGCAGTTAGTCCGATTGCATCCATGCGCACCGAGTGCGCGGCAATCAATTCGCTAATCAGCGGTTCAAGCTTCGAATAAGCGGCGAGGTTCGCCTCGCGCTCCTGCTCGAGGGTCAACTGAGCGGTTCGAGTAACACCGGCCAACTTGCGGTTATCAAAAGCGGCACGCAGTTCGAGCAACACATCACCCATCACACGACGACCCCAAAGCGCCAAACGCGAAGCTAGGGTCGGGTCTTGCTGCATCGATTCGCGCAATGCCTTCACCGCATACTTTTCAAATGTCTTGTCGGCCAAAGTCTTTTCGACCGCGGCGCGCGCCGCTGGTTCTAGTGCAACCGCAAGCCGGGTATAGAAGTCATTCAATAATCCAGAAACCAGATAGACCTTGATTATGGTTTCGTACCAGTCGTTACCGCTGATGCGCGAGTGAAAAGTTTCGACGCGTTCAACATAAGGATCCATTGCGTCGGTTGGGTCGATGCCCTTTGCCACGATTAGTTTTGCTATCGCGCGATACTGCTCAAAACTCTTGGCCGCGGCCTCGCTGAGTTGAGCCTTGTATGCGGTGGTCGGCGAATACTTCAGTTCGTTGGTGAGAATCTCAAACTGGCTGAGTTGCAAATAGGCAAGCTGCCCGAGGTAACGCTTTGGGTCAGGACTGTAAGGCTTGAGATTGATCTTGCCCGTGTTGCGAGCAGTGCGGTCTTCGCGCGGAGCCAAGACAAAATTGCTTGCGCGGGGAAACAGGCGCTTGAACCAATCGAACATGGGTTCAAGAATACCCCCGTATGAAATTGGTGCCCAAAGGTAAGATTGAACCAGTATGCGCGGCATTCTCGCCGCGAGCGCGCCCCAATTAGAGGAGCCCCCTTGACCTTTCGCGACCTTGGCATCGACCAAGACATCGCCGATGCCCTTGCTGCCAAAGGCATCACCGAGCCATTCCCCATTCAAGAGCAGGCCATCCCGGTAGCTCTAACCGGCCAAGACGTTATTGGCCAGGCCAAGACCGGAACTGGTAAAACCTTCGGTTTCGGCCTTCCGCTGATTCAAATTCTCGGACCTAACCCTGAACCGGGCGCTAAGGCCCTAGTTGTTGTTCCTACCCGTGAGCTATGCATTCAAGTCGCCGAAGACCTCAAGTTGGCTTGCTCGAACCGCCCGACCATGGTTGCTGCAATTTACGGCGGCAAGGCCTACGAGGGTCAGGTTGCCGAAATCGAAGCCGGCGCTCAGATCATTGTCGGAACCCCTGGCCGCTTGATCGACCTTTCTAAGCAAAAGAAGCTCGACCTCGGCAACATTCGCTTCATGGTTCTCGACGAGGCCGACGAAATGCTCGACCTCGGTTTCTTGCCAGACGTTGAGCGCCTCTTTGCATACACTCCGGATGGTCGCCAGACCATGTTGTTCTCGGCAACCATGCCAGGCGCAATCGTCACCATGGCACGCAAGTATCAGAACAAGCCCGTACACATCCGTGCGAATGAGCCGGATGAAGGTCACACCAAGGCAGACATCAAGCAGTTCTTCTATCGTGCGCACGCGCTCGACAAAGATGAAGTTGTCGGTCGCATCCTGCAGGCCGAGGGTCGCGGCAAGACCATAATCTTTTGCAAGACCAAGCGTCAGGCATCAAAGGTTTCTGACGAGCTAGTCGATCGCGGATTCAATGCGACCGCTTTGCACGGTGACATGTCGCAAGAAGCGCGCGAAAAGTCGATGGCTGCGTTTCGCAGTGGCAAGCGCGACATTTTGGTTGCAACCGAAGTTGCAGCGCGAGGCATCGACGTTGATGACGTTACTCACGTAATCAACTACACGGTTCCTGAAGACGAGAAGGCTCTGCTTCACCGCGTCGGCCGAACCGGTCGCGCTGGTCGCACCGGAATCGCAGTCACCTTTGTTGACTGGGAAGACCTCACCCGTTGGAAGCACATCAACGAAGCACTAGTTCTAGGTCAGCCTGAACCAACCGAGACATACTCGAGCTCAGCTCACCTATTTGAAGACTTGAGCATCAAGCCCGGCACCAAGGGTCGCTTGCGTGCCTCAACCGCTGTTCCAAAGACCCCTGGCTCCGGCGATCGTGGCGGCAACAGCCGCGGCGGTTCTGCAAGTGGTCGTGGTGGAAACTCTCGCGGTGGCTCTAGTCGAGGCGGTTCGAGCTCAGGCTCTAATTCAGGTTCAGGCGAGAAGAAGACTTCGACCGAGCAGCCTCGTGCTCCTAGGCCAAGTTCTGACCGTCAGCGCACTCGCACCCGACGCGCCTCTGACAGCTAGGGCTTGCGCAGCCAACCCACCAAAACGGCTATCCAAAGTATTGTTGCCGCGAAAAGCATGTAGCTGGCAAGAAAAGCAGCATTGATATCCGCTGCCAGCCACCCGAAAACCGTTAGAGCCACTCCGAGAGCCGTGAGAGCTATGGCAAACCTTTTCGTCACTGAAGCTGAGCCTGGGTGCCCGTGGCCTGAGCAATAATTCGCTCGAGCATCTCGGGGCTGGTGGTGTTTTCGCCAAGGCGATTCTTTTTGCCGGTTAGCCCGTGATAGTCACTCGAGCCGGTGATTATCAAATCAAACTCGGCAGCCATTTCTCGCAACCACGCCTGAGCGTGCGGTGGCACATCGCGGTGATCAACTTCGAAACCGGCCAGGCCAGCGGCAATCATTTCTTCGAAGTGATCGCGAGGCATCGGCTGACCAACTTCAGGGCCTTTGCCGCGGCTCATCGGGTGAGCGATAATCGCAACTCCCCCGGCACGTCGAATCAAACGAATCGACTCCACCGTGTCTGGAACCCCGCGGTTCGGAACGTAATAACGATCGACTCCGTTTGGCCACACTTCGGCAAAAACTCGATCGCGATTTTCGAAGTGCCCGCGGTGAACCATTGCATCTGCAACGGCAGGGCGACCAAATGTTGCTCCCTGCTCTATGAACATTTCAACATCTGACCATTCAAGGTCATAATCTTCTGCAATTTTTTCGACAATCGCACGAAGGCGAACTTCTCGACTGGTGACCGATGAGTTCAATACCTGCTGCAACTCTTCGTGGTTTGGGTCTGGCAGGTATGCCAGCATGTGAACGCCAAATTTGTGTAATTCACCGGCTGGCGAATAAACGTGAGCTCGAGTGGTGACCTCGATGCCAGGAACAAAGGCAATTCCCTCGGCAGAAGCAGCGGCTGCGGCCAAGGGCCATCCGTGGGTTGTGTCGTGATCGGTGAGGGCAAGAACATCGACGCCGGCGAGCTTTGCCTGGCGAAAGACCTCTTCAACCGATTCTTTGCCGTCGCTGCAATTGCTATGTGCATGGAGATCGATTTTCATGTTTCCTGACCTTTCATTCAAAGGTTATCAAGCCCCACTGACACCCGAAGCGGTGGCAGAATAATCGAATGAGCAAAGACGCAAAGAAACTCGCCAGCCGCAACGCTAACCGTTCTAGAACTCCGCATAGCGAGCAGTTCAAGAAATACATCGGCAGCGGATGGGCCGATAACGACGGCACTTTGCCAAAGGTTGACGAAGTTGCTCCTTATGCCGCCAAGCGGAGATCTGCCGTAGCCAAGGCCTTCAAGGGCAAGGTTGTCGTAGTGGCTTCTGGCGACCTCAAAGAGCGCTCTAACGACACCGAATATCGTTTTCGCCCACACAGCGCATTCGCCCACCTAACCGGATGGGGTTCTCGAACAGTTCCCGGATCTGTGTTGGTTATCGATGCTCGCAAGGGCTTGAAGGCGACACTGTTCTTTCGCGAGACCGCTGGTCACGACACCGATGAGTTCTTTGCTAACTCGACCATCGGAGAATTCTGGGTTGGCAACCGCCCGAGTCTCAAGCAGGTAAGCGCACTTCTCGACATCAAGACCAAATCAGTTTTGAAATTCGATTCATTCATCAAAGAATTCAAGAAGAAAGAAGTTGTCACTCTCGACGATGCCTCTCTAGCCGAATTTGTTTCTGAACTGCGTCTTGTGAAAGACGAATATGAAATCAAAGAGATGCGCAAGGCCGTTGCTGCCTCAGTCGAAGGTTTCAAGTCAGTTGTTCGCAATCTCGATCGCGCGATTAAGCACCCTCGCGGCGAACGCATTGTTGAAGGTGCATTCTTTGCAGAAGCTCGAGCAAACGGAAATGAGCTTGGCTACGACACTATTGCCGCAGCCGGCGAGCACGCTTGCACACTGCACTGGATTATCAACGATGGCAAGGTTCGTCCTGGCGAACTGCTCTTGCTCGATGCAGGTGTTGAGGTCGACAGTCTCTACACCGCTGACGTCACGCGCACCCTGCCAATCAACGGCAAGTTCAATGCCACCCAAGAGATGATCTACGAGGCGGTGCGCGAGGCAGCAGATGCAGCCTTTGCAATTGCAAAGCCAGGTGTGAAGTTTCGCGAGATTCACGGTGCCGCGATGAAGGTAATCGCGCAGAAGACCGCCGAGTGGGGGCTTTTGCCGGTAAGCGCTGAAGAGTCACTCGAGCCAGACAACCAGTTTCACCGTCGCTGGATGATTCACGGAACCAGCCACCACTTGGGTCTAGACGTTCACGACTGCGCTCAGGCTCGTCGCGAGATGTATATCGAAGCCGAATTGAAACCGGGCATGATCTTCACAATCGAACCGGGTCTCTATTTTCACAAGGATGACATGTTGGTGCCAGCAAAATTCCGCGGCATCGGTGCTCGCATCGAAGATGACGTCTTAGTTACCAAGACCGGTGTTGAGAATCTGACTAAGGGTCTGCCACGCAAGCCTCGCGAAATCGAGGCTTGGATGAAAGAACTCACCAAGTAGGTTTTAGTCGCGCGACTCTTGATACCCGCCGGTGGCATCGTAGCCATCTGCGCCATCAAAGAACTGGCCTTCGTTTTGCTTTGAACCAGGACTGCCTGCGGGTTTTTCGACCGTGCCTGGTGCAGTGAAGAAGCTGAAGATCGCATAGCCGATTGCAAACAGCACGGCGAGAACGACAATGACGAAGAAGACTATTTCCATGGGTTAAGTCTTGCTCAACCCGCCAACACTAAGGCTTGGTCTTTGGTGAAGGTTCGACCACGGCGGCAGCTTCGTTGGCCTGCGAGAGAAGATTTGCCGGCACCTGCACCTGATACTTTGCGGCCACAATCGAAGACTGGCTCAGGAAGCCGCGCTTGTTTCGCGATAGCGAAAAGCGCAGCACGTTGAACAGCATTCCGATTCCGGCACCGATGACAATGGCAGAACCAACCGAGCCGTTACCCGCTGAGGCGATGTTTGCGGTGTCGATGGTTGGGCCAAACAAGAATGCGTAGATCAGACCTACCCATGCGCCGGTCACTGCGCCACTGAAGGCAACGCGGGCATAGCTCATCTTGCCGCGCAGTCTTTCGACCGAACGTAGATCTGAACCGACTATGGCAATGAGCCCGGCCGGAAAGTTATTGCGAACAAGCTTTTCAACATACGAAACGGCATCTGCGTATTGCGAGAAATCGGCGAGCACCTCTCCGTTTGGAATTGCGGGAGGAGCATTGCGAGATGAACGTTTGGTAGCCATAGATATCCATTCTGGCATGCCTTCAAGCCCTCGTCTAAGGTTGAACCTGTGAGTGCGACCAGAGTATTTGTAGCCAGATTGGCTGGCTGTGGCGTCTTTGACCCCGCGGGAGACCGTGTTGGAAAAGTCATCGACGTTCTTGTGTCGTACCGCAAATCTGGAGCACCTCGAGTGACCGGACTAATGGTCGAAATCACCGGTCGTCGCAAGGTTTTTGTGCCAATCGCCCGCATCACTTCGATCGCCAACGGCCAGGTCATCTCGACCGGCCTGATTGACCTTCGCCGCTTTACCCAGCGCGGTCAAGAGAACCGTGTCATCGCCGAAATGCTCGGTCGCAAGGTAACCCTGCTCGACGCCAGCGGAACAGCAAGCATCGAGGATGTCGCCATCGAACAGGGCAAGAACAAAGACTGGACCGTCAGCGAACTGTTCCTACGCCGACCAAAGACCTCGGCCTCGCCTTTCGCTCGCGGCGCGACACTCTTTGCTGCCTGGGATCAGGTGAGCGAGAGCAAAGATGCCGAAGGGCAATCCGCTCAACAACTCATTGCAACCTATTCAGAATTACGTCCGGCCGACCTCGCGAACGCACTGCTCGATCTCTCGGATGAGCGCATGCTAGAAGTTGCCGAAGAGCTCGACGACGAGCGTCTTGCCGACCTGCTCGAAGAGCTGCCGGAAGAAGAGCAGCTCGACATCATGAAAGAGCTCGATGACGAACGAGCCGCCGAGGTTCTCGATTTGATGGAACCCGATGACGCAGCAGACCTAATGGCTAACTTGCCCGAGGCTCGCACCGAAGCAATTTTTGAACTCATGGATGAAGAAGAAGCAGACGACATTCGAATGCTTATGCAGTTTGACGAATTCACCGCCGGTGGTTTGATGACCACCGAGCCAATTATTTGTGCTGCGGATATGACGGTTGCCGAAGCTATGGCGCAGATTCGTCGCAAAGAGATTTCACCGGTGCTCGCGGCTCAGGTTTTCATCACGCTACCTCCATACGAAGTGGCAACCGGTCGCTATTTGGGTGTCGTGCACTTTCAGAAAATGTTGCGTCGCCCACCGCACGAGCGTCTCGGCTCAATGCTCGACACTGAACTCGAGCCGCTCAAGCCGCATACCCATATTTCGGTGATTCACCGAACCCTGGCCACCTATAACCTCGTGGCCCTTCCTGTTGTTGATGACCAGCACCACCTGATTGGCGTGGTCACGGTTGACGACGTGCTCGATCACCTATTGCCAGACGACTGGCGAACCGAAGACGAAAGCGAGGTGCAGCGTGGCTAAGAACCGTTTCGACGCACCGATTGGCACCCGCTCTCGCTTCTTGCCGAAGCTTCGCGTGAACCCAGAGAGCTTCGGCCGCGCCTCAGAGGGCTTCGCCAGAGCTATGGGAACCGGCGGCTTCTTGATCGGCATGACCTTCTTCGTGGCCATCTGGCTCACCTGGAACACCCTGGCCCCCGAGTCGGCACAGTTCGACCCGCGCACACTCAATTTCACCTTGCTCACGCTGATTTTGTCGATGCAGGCTTCATACGCGGCGCCACTTATTTTGTTGGCTCAGAACCGCCAGGATGACCGCGATCGCGTGAAGTTTGAGCAAGACCGCCAGCGTGCCGAGCGCAACCTTGCAGACACCGAATACCTTGCCCGCGAGGTTGTTGCGCTGCGCATGGCAATTAGCGAATTGGCTAGCCGCGAGTTTGTGCGCGACGAAATTCGCGATCAGTTGCGAGACATGTCTGCAGATTTGGTTGAGCAACTCGGCCAAACTGCGCCTGCCAAAAAAGCAACCAAGCCGACTGCCAAGAAGAGCAAGTAGTGCAAGACAAAATTCGCCGCGCGCTCGACGCGGTGATTGACCCTGAACTTCGCAAACCGATTACCGAACTCGGCATGGTTGGCGAAATCGAAATAGCTGGCAATAGCGCTGTCGTGAATTTGAAGCTCACAATCACAGGCTGTCCAGCCGCTCAAAAAATTGAACGTGACACAATTGCAGCTGCGAGCAAAGTCGAAGGCATCGAAAACGTATCCGTGGTGCTCGGAGTAATGACCGAAGCAGAACGCGCGGTGCTCAAGGAACAACTTCGCGGCGGTCGCGCGGTTCGAACTAATCCGTTCGACGAAGACACATACACGCGCATCTACCTGGTTGGTTCGGGCAAGGGTGGCGTTGGCAAATCTTCGATAACGGCAAACCTCGCCGTTGCTCTCGCGATGCAGGGCAACAAGGTCGGGCTAATCGACGCAGACATTTTTGGTTTCTCGATTCCTGGGCAACTCGGCATAACCGGCAAGCCGACCAAAGTCGATGACCTGATCTTGCCGCCGGTCTTTGAAGTCGAATCGGGCAACGGTTTTGTCAAAGTCATCTCGATTGGCATGTTCGTCGAAGAGGGCAAGGCAGTTGCATGGCGCGGGCCAATGCTGCACCGTGCCATTCAACAGTTTTTGACCGATGTGCACTGGGGCGACCTCGACTTCTTACTGGTCGACCTGCCGCCCGGCACCGGTGACGTTGCTATCAGCCTCGGTCAGCTCTTGCCGACCGCCAAGTCGATTGTCGTGACAACTCCCCAGCCGGCAGCAGCAGACATCGCGGCCCGCACCGCCGCGGTTGGCTTGCAGACCGGGCAGCGCATCCTCGGGGTTATCGAGAACATGAGTTGGCTAGAGAACCCAGACGGCACGCGAACCGAGCTATTCGGCAGCGGTGGCGGCGAGACGGTAGCCAAACAACTCAGCGAGTTCGCAAAGACCCCGGTGCCTTTGCTCGGCCAAATTGCTATGAGCCAAGCCCTGCGCGAAGGTTCAGACACCGGAAACCCCGTGGTCGTGGAATGTCCGGACGACTTGGCGGCTGTGCAGATTCTGCAAATTGCGACACTGATTGCGCAAGACAAGCTCGAGCGGGCCAGCCGCAGCCTTAAACTCAACCTGTGACCGATACCAGCATCGCGGGCCTGATCTCGCACTTCGCACCGACCGACAAGACCCATGCGGTAATTAACCCGACCTCGGCTAAACGCATTTACGACCTTCCGCAGCTATCTGCCGAGCAGGTTGCTCTCGAGGTCGATCGCGCCCGTGACGCTCAAGCGGACTGGGCAGCCATGGCTGTGTTTGAGCGCGCAAACATAATGCTCAAGTTGCATGACGTCATGCTCGTAAACAAAGACAAGCTGCTTGACCTGCTTCAACTCGAAACCGGTAAGGCTCGTGCTCACGCAGTTGAAGAATTTGCTGGCGCTCTTGGTGCAACTCGCTACTACGCAAAGATCGCAGACAAAGCGCTTTCGCTAAAGAAGGCAAAGACCGGTGTTCCGATCTTGCTAAAGAGTTTTGTCGCGCAGGTTCCGGTTGGTGTTGTTGGTGTCATCACTCCGTGGAACTATCCGTTGGCTCTTGCCATGATGGATGTCATTCCGGCACTCATGGCCGGCAACTCGGTGGTTCACAAAGTAGACAACCAGACCGCTCTCGTTTCGCTTTTTGCTCGCGCTCTGGCCGTCGAACTTGGTTTGCCAGAAGACGTTTGGCGAATCGTAGCCGGCGACGGTGCCGAGGTTGGCAACGCCGTAACCGACAATGTCGATTACGTTGCCTTCACGGGTTCGACCGCAACTGGTCGAGTCGTTGCCGGTCGAGCTGCTGCTCGCCTGATTGGCTGCTCGCTAGAACTTGGCGGCAAGAACCCGGCCATAGTTTTGAGCTCGGCAAATATCAAGAAGGCAGCGGCAATTGTTGCCGCTGGTGCCTTCGGAAACACCGGGCAACTCTGTGTTGCCCTCTCACGCATCTATGTTCCAAACACCTTTAAGGCCGAGTTCGAGACTGAACTCGTAGAGGTGGTCGAATCGCTAAAGGTTGGCAAGTCAAACGACTTCGAATTCGACATCGGTTCGCTCACCAGCGCGGCTCAGTTGGGTCGAGTAGAGAAGTTCGTGAAAGACGCCAAGGATAGAGGCGCTCGCGTGCTAACCGGCGGCAAAGCACTGCCAGAGGTTGGCCCTTACTTCTATCAGCCAACGGTTGTTACCGACATTGGCAAAGACGTTCTGATGCGTTGCGACGAGGTCTTTGGCCCGGTGGTTGGAATCTATGGTTACGACGACATCGAAGAAGCAATCGACATGGCAAATGACAGCGACTACGGTTTGAACGCCTCAATTATCGGAAATCGCAAAGAAGCCATTCGAATCTCGCACTTCATTGAGGCCGGTGGCGTGAACATCAACGAGGGTTACCGCGCAACCTTCGCTTCGTTTGGTGCACCAATGGGTGGTTTCAAGCTAAGTGGTGTCGGTCGTCGCTCTGGTGTTGGTGGATTGCTTCGATACACCGAGGCTCGCACGGTTGGCGTTGCCAAGACATTGCTAGGAATTGGTCTTCCGTTGAATGCTCGCGGCTGGAAGCGAATGGCTCCGCTCATGGATCTGCTCGCCAAGATTCAGCGCAGACTCCCCTAGCCAAAAGTCTTTGGTTTAGGTGGCCTCAGAGTCAAAAGGTGCACCCTCGCCGTCAACTAATTTTGTGATTCGAGTTGGCTTCGCGCTGTTCAGTTTCTGGGCTGGGTTCAAGTCTTCTTGAAGAGCCTCACGGATAATTCTGCGCGGATCGTATTGCCGCGGATCGAGTTTCTTCCAGTCGAGTTCTTCAAAGCCCTCGCCCATCTCTTCTGAGATTTGCGTCTTGGCTCCGTTGGCCATTCGCTTAACGCTCTTCACGAACTGCGCGAGCTTCTGCGCATAAACCGGCAGGCGGTCGGGGCCGATCAAGAAGGCGGCGATGACCCCGATGATTAGCAACTTTTCTGCACTTAGCCCGAACACCTTTCTAGGTTACCCGCTGAATGCGGGGCTTTTTGAGCCACCGCCGATATCATTGGCGCAGGAGTCGTGATGGTAGACAAGATAAGCAGTTGGAAGTTCGCAGAAGACTTTGTCTCTGAGAGCGAACCAATGCGTGACGCTCGCATTCGAGCCGAAGAAATGGGAATCGAGTGCGTCACCGCTTCTGTCGGTGCGCACCTTGCCTTCTTGGTTTCGAGTTTGCAGGCCAAGGCAATTGTCGAGGCTGGCACCGGGGCCGGAGTCTCAGGACTTCACCTCTTGTCTGGTTCGGCAACTGCAACTCTCGCAACCATCGATAGCGAGCAAGAGCATCAGACCGCGGCCAAGTTGGCTTTCGCCGATGCCGGCATCGCACCTAATCGCACCCGAGTCATCGCAGGTAAGGCCGTCGATGTTATGTCAAACATGGCCGATGCCGCCTACGACCTTGTTTTTCTAGATGCAGATCGCGAATCACTCGAAGACCAGTTGCGCGAGGCATCTCGAATGTTGCGCCCCGGTGGAGTTGTTGCGATTGCCCACGCCCTTTGGCGCGATCGCGTGCCAGACCCGGCAATGCGTGATGAAGCAACCAGCATCTATCGCGACGTTCTTCGCTTCTTTGCGAGCAACAACGACTTCATCACATCGTTGATTGCATCTGGCGACGGGCTGCTGCTCGCCAGCAAACAGGCTTAAAGCAGAAACCCGACCACTCGGGTCGGGTTCTAGCAAAACTCTTTTACTTCTTCTTGACGACGCCGCTCAAAACGTTGTGAAGCTCTTTGGCCTCATCTTCGTTGACTGAGACGACTAGACGACCGCCACCCTCAAGTGGAACTCGAAGAATGATCAAGCCGCGCGGTTCGCGCTCTGCTTCCATTGGTCCGTCGCCGGTACGTGGCTTCATTGCTGCCATTTGTAAGACTCCTAAAATTGCGGGCTTCTTCGCCGAACTTCAATTATTCCACAGGTTTCAGACATTCACCACACGGATGTGACCTGCGACGAACCCCTAGGCGGTCTGTAACCCATCTGTTACCTACTGCGGCTTGATTACGGCGGCGTGAAGTCAGGCGCTGTGTACTTCCAGCAGACGAGCAGCCAGAGCACCTGCCCAAGAATGCTAAGCACCAGGATCGCCCCGCGGGCTGGCTTCGACCAGGCCGCGCTGGCCACGGCCAAACCGGCCAGCAACCCGAACGCTGGCAGCAGCAGCCTCGGGGTGCTGCTCTGCGGAAAGAACACGGCAAACAGATAGACGAGGTAGCTGGCGGTGAAGAACCTGAGCTCGAGACCCAGCGCCCTAACCGAGTGTGTGTTCAGCGCCCACGCCGCAAAGGCCACCAGGCCGAGCACCGCCAGCTCGCCGACTCCCGAACCCAGGTGAAACGCACCGCTGATGAACCAACCGGTGAACGGTTCGAGCTCTGTGCTGTCTGTGTAACCTGCGCGCCAAGCCAGTTCGGTCTTGAGATAGGCATCGAAGCGGCCGGTCGTGATCGCGGCGATTATCAGCCAGGCGAAGCCCAAAACACCAGACACTCCAGTCAGAGCAAATAACCGAATGCGCTCTCGCAACTCAAATGTTTCGCCGTGCTTTCGCTCGCGGTAAAAACGATAGACAAACAGCAACGCAAACATCAGCGCAAATGCCAAAAGCCCCGGTCGCGTCACCGAGAGAATTGCGAGCACTAGAACCAGAAGCCCGTCTCGACGAGTTGCAAATAGATACAGCGCTGAACTGATCAAAAATAGGGCGAGCGATTCTGCGTAGCCAACCTGCAAAATTGGCGCAGCCATCGAAAACGAAATCAGAGCAATTGCCCAGCGAGCCTGCTTCACCGTAATTCGCAAGATCAAAAGTCGGTAGGCCATCAGCACAAACGCGAAACCGAAAATGGTTGCAACGATCGGGGCAAGAAACTTGAACTCGACACCGGTGAGAAAGTTCAAGCCGCGAAGCAGAAAAGGAAACACCGGCATAAACGCCCAAGCGTTTTGCTGCACGCTGCCGTCTTCGTTTGTTGGCAGCGTGGTTGGGTAACCGCCGGTGAAGATGCGTTCGTACCACTCGGCATCCCAGATGTTCAAAAAGTCAAAGTAACCGGGCTGAGCTTTGGTCCAGTAGTTGTCTTCTTGAATCTGGGCCATGCCCAAAAACAGAATGAAAGATGTAATTCGCGAAGCCGCAAAAATCGAAACAATCGGCAGCCACCACTTGCTGCGCCAAAGTTCTTGAACGCGATTAGCGAGGTTCGGCAAGAGGTTAGTTCGCAGTCAACCAGGTGCGAAGCGCCGCCTCGCAGGCAAATATCTGACTCACCGGAACATTCTCGTCGTCCGCGTGCGCTTTGTTTGGGTCACCCGGACCAAAGTTCACTGCCGGAATCCCTAGAGCGCTGAAGCGGGCGACGTCTGTCCAACCATATTTCGGTTTCGGTTCTGAGCCGGTGGCCGCAACGAAGGCAGCCGCCTCTGGGCGATCGAGACCAGGTCGCGCACCTTCGCTCAAGTCGGTCATTCCGATCTCAAAGCCGTCGAACAACTCGCAAAGGTGCGCTGCTGCCTCTTCGCCACTCTTGCTCGGCGCAAAGCGATAGTTGACTGTGACCACACACTCATCGGGAATCACGTTGGTTGCCATGCCACCCGAAATCAGAACCGCGTTCAGGCTCTCGCGATAGACAAGGCCGTCGACCTCGACCGACTGTGGCTCATAGGCATTCAGACGATTCAAGATTTCGGCGGCACCGTGAACGGCGTTCTTGCCCATCCACGATCTAGCGCTGTGAGCCTTAAGGCCGCGAGCGCGAATCTCGACGCGAATGGTGCCATTGCAGCCACCCTCGACCTGCGCGTTGCTTGGTTCGCAGAGCACGGCGAAACTGGCAGCCAAGAGGTCTGGGCGATTGCGAGCGATTCGACCGAGGCCGTTTAGGCTGGCCTCGACCTCTTCGTGGTCATAGAAGACCCAGGTGACATCGGTATTGGTCTTGTCGAGGGTGGCAGCCAATTTGAGCTGAACCGCTACCCCGGCCTTCATGTCGACGGTTCCGCGGCCCCAGAGCACCTGCTCGCGCTCCATTGGCAAGAGTTTCACCGGCAGGTTGTTTGCAACCGGAACGGTGTCGATGTGCCCGGCGATAACCACTCGGGTGGGGTGACCAAAGTTGGTGCGGGCAACGATAGCGTCGCCATCGCGAATGATCTCGAGGTGTGAATACTTGGCCAGGGCCGATTCGATTGCATCGGCAAGCTCTTTTTCGTTGCCAGAAACCGACTCGATGTCGCAGATTGCGCGAGTCAGCTCGACAAGATCGCCTTCAAGATTTAGGGGCTGGCCAGACATAGAACGAGCCTAACTTGTAATCTTGAACACGTGACTCAAGCGACTTCTTATCTCAACTCAAAGGCCTGGGGCCACGGTCTCGCAACCGTTGCTGCCGACGGCACCGTTCTCGACGTCTGGTATGCCAAGCCGCAGCTCGGCGAAGCCCCGAAGAACGATTCGCTCTGGGTGGTTCCGAAAGAACTCGACGCCCTGGTTGGCGAAGACCCTCGTCGCCGAGTCAGCATCCGGTGGGTTCGCACCGAGATCGACATAGCCGACCCGGTTAACTCAACCGCCGACGCCTATCTGCGCCTGCACCTACTTAGCCACCTGCTGGTAAAGCCGAACACCATCAACCTCGACCAGCTGATTCCGAATCTGCCAATCGTTGCCTTCACTAGCGCGGGGCCAATCGCACTCGACGACCTCGAAGAACTTCGCGGCTCACTGCAGCGTGCGGGCATCTCGATTCACAGCATCGACAAGTTTCCACGAATGGTCGACTACGTCACCCCGCGCAAAGTTCGCATTGCAGATGCCAGCCGAGTTCGCCTCGGAGCTCACCTTTCGCCTGGCACCACGATCATGCACGAGGGTTTCGTCAACTTCAACGCCGGAACACTCGGCGTCTCAATGGTTGAGGGTCGCGTCTCGCAGGGCGTTGTCGTCGGCGATGGCAGCGACATCGGTGGCGGTGCCTCAATCATGGGTACGCTATCGGGCGGCGGCAAAGAGCGCGTAACCATTGGCGAGCGAGCACTACTCGGAGCCAACTCTGGCGTTGGCATCTCGATCGGTGATGACTCTGTTGTTGAGGCAGGGCTCTATGTAACCGCCGGAACCAAGGTCACAATCATCGACTCACATGGCGAGCGCACAGCAAAAGCCGGCGAGCTAAGCGGCCTGCCGAACCTGCTGTTCAGACGCAATTCGGTAAGCGGTCGCGTGGAGGTCTTGCCTCGAACCGGCGAGGGCATTCAGCTCAACTCGCAGTTGCACGCCTAATCGCGAACGCTGTCCCAACCACCCTCGGCAACCGGGGCGTTGTCTAGCAAGACGTTGTGATTTGCGCGAGCAATGATTTCACCGATTGGCTTGAATTCGCGCGGGATCACGCTGCCTGCGGCGAATGTTGCAAGCAGCGAATGATCTTCGCCACCATCGAGAACCCAATCAAAAGCATTAGCGCCAATCGCGCGTGCGGCTTCTTCGAGCATCGCTTGGAAACCCTGCAGGTCGCGACGGTTCAACGAAACCGTTACGCCACTCGCCTTGGCGATGCGAGCGGCGTCGCGCGATAGCCCGTCTGATAAATCGAGCATAGATGTTGCGCCAGCAACCGCTGCCGTAACACCCGAGGCAATTGGCGGCTGCGGGCGGCGCTGAAAACTAACTAGCTCGTCATAAGAAGAAATGGCGTCGGCATCGCCGCTCTGCAAGAGCGCCAAACCGGCCGCAGCCTTACCGAGGGTTCCGGCAACGGCAACCACATCGCCAACCTGGGCACCGGAACGCAGAACAGGAGCGCGACCCTCGAGGTCACCGTGAGCGGTGACTGCAATAACGGTTGTGTCAGCGATGGTCAGGTCTCCCCCGACAACAGCAGCCTCGGGCGCAAGTGCTAGACACCCATCTCGCAGACCGTCGGCGAAAGACTCTAGCCATTCGATTTCGGTGTTTGGTCGACAGATCACAGCGACTACCAAGGATGTTGGCTTGGCTCCCATGGCGGCAACATCGGCAACGTTCGAGGCGATGGCCTTGTATCCGAGGTCATAACCAGATGACCATTCGAGCTTGAAGTCGTGACCCTCGACCATGGTGTCTGTGGTCACGGTGAAGCGAGAATCTGGCGCAGAAACCACCGCGGAGTCATCGCCAGGGCCAACGAGAGCGGCTGTGGCAAGGTTGAGCCTGGCGATTGTGCGGGCGAGGCTGGCGTTCTCTCCGAGTTCGGCAATGGTTGGCACGAGTCAAAGGTAGCCTGTAATCGATGAAGATTTCTCGCCCAGTAACCCTCGCAATTGCAGCAATTGCGCTGTCTTTGGTGCTCTCTGGCTGCTCACCGACGGTATCGCTCGAGCCGGCAGCAGATGCAAACAACCCCGGCTGCGCCGACGTAATCGTGCGTTTGCCAGACGTGGTTGACGGTCAAGAACGTCGCACCACAAACGCTCAATCGACTGCGGCCTGGGGAAACCCAGCGACAATTATTTTGCGCTGTGGCATCGAACCGGTTGAGGTAAGCGCGCTGCCGTGCGTAACCGCATCTGGAGTCGACTGGTTAGTCGATGAGAGCGCAAAGCCGAGCTACCGCTTCATTAGTTATGCCCGAACGCCGGCGCTCGAGGTGATTGTCGATTCAGAGAAGGCCGTTGGAGTTAACGCTCTCGACGGATTGTCTTCTGCCGTCATGTCAATCGAGGCTAGCAAAACCTGTCTCGGTTAGGCGCGCTGAAGTGCGAGCGCAATCAGCTCGTCGATTAGATCTTGATACGCGAGCCCAGAGGCCTTCCAAAGTGCCGGATACATCGACAACTGGGTGAAACCCGGCATGGTGTTTAGCTCGTTGACGAAGTAACCGTCTTCGGTCACAAAGAAGTCTGCTCGAGCAAGGCCCTCGCAACCGAGTGCAATGAACGCATCGGCCGCGGCCTGTTGCAACTGTGCTAACAACGCCGGTTCTACGACAGCTGGCACTACCAAATCAACCGAGTCTTCGTCTTGATACTTTGCATCGAAGTCATAGAACTCTCTGGTCTTGACAACAATTTCGCCGGGCAGTGAAACGCGAGTTCGCGAACCATCAAGCGATTGCAAAACAGCAAATTCGATTTCGCGAACGCTAAGTCCGCGCTCGATGACAATCTTGTTGTCTTCGGCAAAAGCCAACTCGAGTGCATCGCCAAGTTGATCGAGGTTCTTGACCTTGCTTACACCCTTCGAAGATCCGGCTCGGGCCGGCTTGACAAAAATCGGCATCGGGCCGAGGCCGCGAATTTTCTCGAGCGCCGACTCGGGGTCACGCATCCACGACTCTTCGGTGAGAACCACGTGCGGGGTTGCTGAGATGCCGGCAGCCAGGAAGACATCTTTCGAGAGTTCCTTGTCCATGCCTCGTTCAGAGGCCACGACACCGTTGCCAACGTAGGCAACGCCAACGGATTCAAGCTCGCGCTGAACCTGACCGTCTTCGCCATAGGGCCCGTGCAGCACCGGAAACACAACGTCAACCACACCGAGCGAGCGACTGCCAGTGGCGTCGGTCAAGATCAGCTCGCGGCTGCCATCGGTGGCAAAGGCAACCTCATTGCCCTCGTCTTCAACCACGGCTAGGTTGCCCTTGCGCAGTGCCCACTTGGCTGCGTCGTCGGCAGCGAGAGTCCACTTGCCAGCCTTGGTAATACCAACTGGAATGACGTCATACTTGCTGCGGTCAATTGCGCCGAGAACGCCGGATGCCGAGGCGCAAGAGATTTCATGTTCAGAAGACGGGCCGCCGAAAAGAATTGCAACGCGCAGCTTTGACATTATTCGCGAACCGGACCGTCAGTTTCGTGGGTTAGGGTCGGTGCGATATCACGGGGATCCATGCGGCCTTCTAGCACGGCGTGCACCTGCTCGACAATCGGCATCGAAATGCCTTTGGCTGCGGCGAGTGCAAGCACCGGCTTAACAGACGATAGACCCTCGGCAGTCTGTGACATGCGCTTGAGCACTTCGCGCAGCGAATAGCCGCGACCGAGCATTTCGCCGGCCTTGTGGTTTCGCGATAGCGGAGACTCTGATGTTGCAATCAAGTCGCCGAGACCGGCTAGGCCAACCATGGTTGTTGGTTGAGCGCCGTAGGCAACCGCGAATCGAGAAATCTCCGCGAGACCACGGGTCATGATTGACGCCTTGGTGTTTTCGCCGTAGCCAACACCGTTCACGATTCCGATGGCTACAGCGATGAGGTTCTTGAGAATTCCACCGAACTCGGTTCCGATCACGTCATTGTTTCTGAAACAGGTGAAATAGGAATTAGTCGAAGCCTCTGCAACCGCAATTGTTGTTTCTCGTGAGGTTGATGAAGCCACCGAAGCCGCCGGCTGCTCGGCGGCGATTTCTTGGCTCAGGTTTGGGCCGGAGACAACTGCGATTTGTTCCGAAGGAAAACCGGTTGCCTCGGAAATTACTTCACTCATGCGCAAACCGGTGTCTCGCTCGACACCCTTCATCAAGCTCACCAAGATTGCATTTGCAGGAATCAGGTGACCCCAAGCGGTTAGGTTGGCGCGCAGGCTTTGAGCCGGCACCGCGATATATACCTGAACTGCGCCTTCAAGCACCTCGGCAACATCGCTAGATGCTCGAAGGTTGGTCGGCAAGACCACGCCAGGAACATAGTCTCCGTTGCGGCGGGTGTCTCTGATCTCTTCGGCGATGTCTTCGCGTCTGGCCCAGAGCCAGATGTCGTTGCCCGCATCGGCGAGCACCTTGGCATAGGTGGTTCCCCAGCTGCCGGCTCCCATTACCGCTATTTTGCTCACTTTTTAGCCTTCTTCTTGAAGTTTCCGGTGGCCGCCTGGCCGGTTTCTGCGGTGTTCCAGCGCACGGTCGGCGCTTTTTCGCCACGAAGTTGCTCAACCAGTTCGGTGATTCGACTCATCACAAGTTCAGTTGCCTCGAGCACTTCTGAGGGCTGCATCTGCGGGTGACGATACTTGCTCAAATCGATTTCGCCACCAACGAGGATGTGAACCTTCTTCCAAAAGCCTGGGCGAAAGCGGCTGCCATACTGCGGCAAAATTTTCTCGCTGCCCCACTGGGCCATGGCATAAACCGGAACACCGGTTTCGAGTGCCAAGCGCACAGCTCCGGTGCGTCCGCGCATCGGCCAAAGATCTGGGTCGCGGGTTAGCGTGCCCTCCGGAAAAATCGTGATGCAGTGACCCGCCTCGAGAAATGTGTTTGCGGCACGCAAAGGCGCATCGTTTCGGTGAGTGCTTCGGTAAACCGGAACCTGACCGGCGGCCGTTAGCAACTTGCCGAGCAGCGGCACTCTGAACAAACTTTCTTTTGCCAAGAAATGCGGTCCGCGACCTAGCTGCTTATAGACGAAGTAGGCAACAGCGAGAGCATCGACGTTGGTCACGTGATTGGCAACCAAAATATAAGCGCCCTTCTTTGGTAGCTTTTCCATTCCGTGCGGAACGACGCGAAACATGAAGCGAACAACCGGCACCATGATGTTTGCCACGAAGTGCACGGCCCAGTTTAACTCTTCCGATTTCACAACCGGCATTTTGAGTTCGCTCTTGGTATTCGATTTGGCCATGAGTTTGGCGTTACTCCGAATAGGTGAAGTCGGCACCGAGGTCGGTGAGTTTTTGCAAGAAGTGTTCGTAGCCGCGCGAGATGAGCTGCACGTTGGTCACGTTCGAGGTTCCCTTGGCGGCGAGTGCTGCAACCATGTGGCTAAAGCCGCCACGAAGGTCGGGAACCCGGATGTCCGCTCCCCTGAGTTCGCTCGGCCCCGAGATAACCGCGCTGTGATTGAAGTTGCGCTGGCCGAAGCGGCAGGGGGTTCCGCCGAGGCACTCGCGGTAGATCTCAATGTTCGCGCCCATCTCAACCAGCGCGTCGGTGAAGCCGAAGCGCTGCTCATAGACGGTCTCGTGCACGATTGAGATGCCATTGGCCTGGGTCAGCGCGACCACGAGCGGCTGCTGCCAGTCGGTCATGAAGCCGGGATGCACATCGGTCTCAATGACCACAGAGTGCAGGTCACCGCCCGGGTGATAGAAACGAATGCCGTCATCTTTGATCTCGAAAGCACCACCGACCTTGCGGAAGACGTTCAAGAAAGTTGTCATTTCTTGTTGGCGAGCACCGCCAACAAAAATGTCACCCTTGGTTGCCAGAGCTGCAGCTGCCCAAGAGGCGGCTTCGTTGCGATCAAACAAAGCTCGGTGTTCGTAGCCGCCGAGACGCTTGACGCCCTCGATGCGAATAACGCGATCGGTGTCTACCGAAATGATTGCGCCCATCTTCTGCAAAATAGCAATCAGATCCATGATCTCTGGTTCGATGGCTGCACCCGATAGCTCGGTGACTCCCTCGGCACGAACCGCGGTTAGCAGAACCTGCTCGGTTGCGCCAACCGATGGGTAAGGCAGAGAAATCTTTGCGCCCTTCAAACCCTTTGGCGCAGTCAAGCGCGTGCCGTTGGCAACGTCTTCGATTACCGCACCGAAGTTGCGAAGCACCTCGAAGTGAAAGTCGATCGGTCGGTCGCCGATGTGGCAGCCTCCGAGGCCAGGAATGAATGCCTCGCCCAACTGGTGAAGTAGCGGACCGCAAAACAAAATTGGAATTCGCGATGACCCGGCATGAGCATCGATGTCGACCATGCGAGCTTGCTTAACGTTGCTCGGGTCGAGAGTCATCACGCCGTCTTCGGCGTGCGTGATGGCAACACCGTGCAACTGCAGTAAACGCGAAACAATCTCGACGTCGCTGATGAACGGAACATCTTTGAGAGTGCTTGCCTCATCGGCAAGCAGGGCCGCAACCATGGCCTTGGTTACCAGGTTCTTGGCGCCGCGAACATCGACGCGACCAATAAGCGGTTTGCCGCCGTGAACAGTTATCTGGCTCATGTCTTCGCTAACTCCTGGCCGGCAGGGTCTTGGGGCGCCACGCTTCACGCCGTTGTTCAAAGTCTGTGATTGCTTGCTCGTCGCGCAGGGTCAGACCAATGTCATCGAGCCCTTCGAGCAGTCGCCACCTAGTGTATTCATCGATTTCGAAGTTCACGGTGAGGCTGCCAATAGAAACGGTCTTGTTGATTAGGTCAACAGTGGAGGCAACGCCCGGCTGAGCTTCGATAGCTTGCCACAGACGCTCGGTGTCTTTATCTGATATCTCGCCGGCGATTAATCCCTGTTTGCCAGAGTTACCCCTGAAGATGTCTGCGAACTTGCTCGAGAAGACCGCTTTGAAACCGTAGTCGCGAAGCGCCCAGACCGCGTGCTCGCGAGACGATCCGGTTCCAAAATCGGGGCCGGCAATCAAAACTTCTGCGTTCTTGTATTCGGCCTGGTTGAGAACAAAGTCTTTGTCTGCGCGCCACGATGCAAACAGCGCGTCTTCGAAACCGGTCTTTGTAATTCGCTTTAGGAAAACCGCCGGAATGATTTGATCGGTATCGACGTTGCTGCGACGAAACGGCACGGCGACTCCGGTGAAAACTTCAAATTTTTCCATCAGATGTGACCTCCTTCGCTGTTCCAGGTTTCGAGATCTGCCGGTGAAGAAAGTGTTCCGCGAATTGCGGTTGCCGCTGCAACCAGTGGCGAAACCAAGTGGGTGCGAGCACCCTTGCCCTGGCGACCCTCGAAGTTGCGGTTCGAAGTTGAAGCCGCACGCTCACCAACGGCAAGCTGATCTGGGTTCATGCCGAGACACATCGAGCAACCTGCAAAGCGCCACTCAGCACCGAAGTCTTTGAAAATCTTGTCGAGACCCTCGGCCTCTGCCTGTGCGCGAACCTTTGCTGAGCCGGGCACAATCAGCATGCGAACACCATCGGCCATGGTTTGGCCCTTCAAGATTTCGGCGGCTGCGCGAAGATCTTCGATGCGAGAGTTGGTGCACGAGCCCAAGAACACGGTGTTCACCGCGATGTCTTTCATCTTGGTGCCGGCCTCGAGGCCCATGTATTCCAAGGCACGCAGGGCCGCGGCCTTGTCGTTCGGGTCTTCGAAGTCGTCAGGTGACGGAACGCTGCCGAGCAAGCTGACGCCCTGCCCAGGGTTGGTGCCCCAGGTGACAAACGGGTCGAGAGTGTTTGCGTCTAGAAAAACTTCTGCGTCAAAAGTTGCGTCGGTGTCGGTCGGCAAGGTCTTCCAGTAGGCGACGGCATCATTCCAGTCTTCGCCAGACGGAGCATGCGGACGACCCTCGAGATAGTCGAAGGTGATTTGATCTGGCGCAACCATTCCTGCTCGCGCGCCAGCTTCGATCGACATATTGCAAATGGTCATGCGGGCTTCCATCGAAAGCGCACGAATAGCGCTGCCGCGATATTCCAAAACATATCCCTGACCGCCACCGGTTCCGATTTTTGCGATCACCGCAAGAATGATGTCTTTCGAAGTGACGCCAGGTCGAAGTGTGCCCTCAACATTGATGGCCATGGTCTTGAACGGCTTGAGCGGAAGCGTCTGAGTTGCGAGAACGTGCTCGACTTCGCTTGTGCCGATGCCCATCGCGAGCGCGCCGAAGGCACCGTGGGTCGAGGTGTGAGAGTCGCCGCAGACAACCGTGATGCCCGGCATGGTGAGTCCAAGCTGCGGACCAACAACGTGCACGATGCCCTGGTCGATGTCGCCGAGAGAGTGAATGCGAACACCAAACTCTTCTGCGTTTTTGCGCAGCGCCATGATCTGAGCTCTGCTGGTTAGGTCTGCAATTGGCTGGTCGATGTCCCAGGTTGGAGTGTTGTGGTCTTCGGTTGCGATAGTGAGGTCTGGGCGACGAACCTGTCGGCCGGCTAGGCGCAAACCATCGAATGCCTGCGGGCTGGTGACCTCGTGAACCAGGTGCAGGTCGATGTATAGCAAATCCGGTGCGCCGTCTTCGCCCTTTGCGACCAGGTGCGAGTTCCACACCTTTTCGGCCAAAGTCAGCGCCTTTTTGCTCATTGGCCAAGTTTACCCGTGCCCTTTTCGCCACGGATGGGTAGTTTTCGGGCATAAGCCGCCACGGGTTTAGGCTTAGGCGGTGAGCCAAACCACCCAACAGCCCGATATCCAGGCAATTCAGCGCAAAACCGTGCGGGTTTTGACCGCCGGCCAGATTTTTAGCGGCTTTGGCCTCGGTTCGACCCTTTCGATTGGCTCGCTTTTGGCCCAAGACCTTAGCGGTTCGACCGCCTGGGCCGGCGCAGCAGCCACCTTCTCAACCCTCGGCGCCGCCACCTGGGCGATTCCGCTGGCTCGTCGCGCCTATGCGAAGGGCAGACGAGTTGCGTTGGCGACTGGTGCAGCAATCGCCATTTCGGGCGCGAGCCTGATCATTACGGCTACAGCGCTCAGATTCTTTCCACTTTTGCTCGTTGCCCTGTTCTTGCTGGGTGCTGGTTCGGCCACCGGGCTTCAGGCACGATTCGCAGCCACCGATCTGCCGGCCTCAAAGTCGACCGGCCGCGATCTCTCGATTGTGGTCTGGGCCACAACAATCGGTGCCGTGATCGGCCCAAACATGTTCGGCCCGGGTGAAGCACTCGGTGCAGTGCTGGGTCTGCCCGAAATGACCGGCCCGTTCTTCATAACGATTCTTTCGCAAATCAGCGCGAGTTTGATTTTTTGGTTTGGACTTCGACCAGACCCGTTGCAAGTTGCTCAAAAACTTGGTGACGCGAAAGCAGCGAAACCAAAACTTTCTATTGGTACGGCAATTCAAACTTTGCGCGAGTATCCTAGGGCTGCCTACGCGGTTGCAACCATCGCACTGAGTCACATGGTCATGGTCTCTGTCATGTCAATGACCCCGGCGCATCTCGAGCAGCATGGAGCAACGCTGGTAGTTGTCGGCTTCACAATCAGCATTCACATTGCTGGCATGTATGCGTTCAGCCCAATTTTCGGAATCTTGTCAGACAAGCTCGGTCAGATTCAGACCGTGATTCTGGGGCAACTGATTTACATCGCCGCACTTCTGTTTGCCGGAATCGGCATGGAAAACGAACAGAGCGTTTTGCTAGGCCTCTTCTTGCTCGGCCTCGGCTGGAGTGCCGCGACGGTTTCGGCCGCGGCTTTGCTCACCACGACTTTGCCTCGCGACCAAAAGACCAACGTTCAGGGCATGAGCGATTCGCTGATGAACCTATCCGGGGCATTCGGCGGAGCGGTAGCCGGTTCGATCATGGCCGCGTTAATGTTCGTGGGCCTCAACCTGGCTGCAATGGTTCCGGTTAGCGTGATTCTGATTCTCACGGGTTTGACCTTGCTGCGCAGGCGACGCGAAAAGACCGAGGCGGCTAAAGAGCCGGAGGTTATTGCGAATCTCAGCACGACCTATTTGGAATAGGGCTTAAAGTAACTCGCTCCCGAGACGAATCATCGAGAGCGAATTTGTGACCCCAGCGGGATTCGAACCCGCGCTACTGCCGTGAGAGGGCAGCGTCCTAGGCCGCTAAACGATGGGGCCGTTGCGACAACCTTGATAATCTACCACAGCCCAAAACCGACTGCCAGAGCGAAGTTTGGCTAAGCGGCGGGCGTTGGGCCGAGAATCTCTAGCCCGGCTGGCACAACTGAAATCTTTAGCGGAGAGTGCCCGGCCGACTCACCGTCTGCGAAAGCAGGGGTTTTGCCAGAGTCAATCTCAACGTTCTTAACGCGAACAATTTCAACAGCTGGGTGACCAACGTGCCCGCCGGTGTAAACACTCGGAAAAATCTTAATGAGCTCTCTGCGTGAAATCTTGTGCACGATAAATAGGTCTAGCTCGCCGTCGTCTGGTCGAGCGTCTGGGGTCACTTTCATGCCACCGCCATAACCCTCAACGTTTGTCACGGCGCAAAGCATGGCGTCGATCTCGTGATATTCGCCATCGACAATTAGCTTGTAGCGCAGCTTCTTAAAAGCGGCCAGTTCGCGAAACATCGCAAACTTGTAGCGCGAAGGCCCTTTCGGAAACTTCCACCTATTCGCACGCGCATTCACAAGCGCATCGAAACCGGCCGAAATCGAACCAAAGAAATAGAACCGGCCCCTATCGTTTTCAACAAGACCCACGTCAACACTTCGAGTTCTGCCAATGTGATCTGCGGCGATTTGGGTTGCCCAAATTATGTCTCCAATTGGCAAACCCAGGGCTCGCGCAGAGTCGTTTCCGGTGCCGCAAGCGATTATGCCGAGGGGAATCTTTGCGTCTGCAACTAAGTTGACCCCGAGATGCACCATGCCATCGCCACCGGCAACAACCAGCGCGTCGATTTGCTGGTGTGCTATTGCCATGCGAGCCTTTGCCTCGGCTTCTTCGATGCTGCGAGAAGTTAGGTCGATCACATCTAAACCGAGACGTTCAAACTCTGCCTTGATTACCGGATGGTGTGCTCGCGCTGCTCCGCGCGCCGCAGTTGGGTTGACCAATAGACCAATAGCCACGTGTTACCTCTTCATTGAGCGCAGTTGCACGGCTGCGGAAGCAGTTGAAAGTGAGATTAGCACCGAGCCATAGATGAGTGTTTGCTCTGGGTTCGCACCGGCGAACGCCCCGAGCGCCATCGGCAAGCCAGCCAAGGCCAAAATCACAGCAGCCACGCGGTTCTGCCACAGTTTTACTCGAAGTCTGGTGCCACGAACCACAACCCAATTGAGGGTCTCAAGGCTCGCAGCGATCTGGTCAACGCCATCGGGCTCGGGGGCAAACTCGCTGCTGACGGCGGCGACCCTCTTGCCGTCGGCCTGCAGCCGCGCGAAGAACTCAGCGCGCTGGTGAGGCAGCACCTCGCCATAGGCTGCGTCGAGACCGAGTTCGCCAGCGAGCCATTCGACAACACCCTGCGCGTCAGACGACAGCAAAACCACTTCTTTGCCGAGCTTCTGCAACGCGGCAACTTTGCCTACGGCAGACTCGTTGACCGCATCTGCGGTCGAGATGCAGCCGAGCAACTCATCGTCTCGAAGCACGTATCCCACGGTGCGACCACGCGAGTTCTCGTCGTTCACCAAAAGCAGCTGATCGACCGTGAGCGCAAGGTTGCGTGCGGTGAGCAACGAAGGGCCGCCGATCGTGATGGCCTGGCCATCGAGCATCGCGGTAACCCCCACTCCGGGAATCGCGCGCAAATCGCGAGCGGCCGAGCGCCCAGTCAAACCCTTCGACTCGGCAGCCGAAACAATTGCTCGAGCAATCGGGTGATCAGACTCACGCTCTACCGCGGCTGCGATTGCGAGAAGGTCGCCTTGCGAAACTGCTGAGCTAAACGAATGTGTCGCGACCACCGAGTGCTTTCCGGCGGTAAGTGTTCCCGTCTTTGCCAAAACGACAACGTCAATTGCCTTCAACTTTGCAAAACCCTCGCGCACAGCGTTCACATCTGCGTAAGCCTCACCAACTGTGAAAAAAGGCTGACCGATTGGCAAGAGAACCACGGCCACAAAAATCAGAGCCAAAACGCTGGCGGGCGCGGCCCATCCGAGAAGTGCGAATGCAATGAACAAGGCCGGCAATGTTACGACCAGAGCCCACCAGACCCGCTTGGCGCGTGGCACAGATTTGCCGGGCTGGTTGGTTTCGGGGGTCATACCTCTAGCCTACGAGGGTATTCTCGAAGGCATGAAGGTAACCAAACTCGAGCACGCAACCCTGATTCTTGAACAGGGCGGCGATGTAGTCGTGATTGATCCTGGCGTTTACACTCGCCCACTGAACGGCCTGAACAACGTGCGCGCAATCGTGATGACCCACATGCACGACGATCACTGCTTCGAAGAGCAGCTTGATCGCATTGTTGCCGAAAACACGCATGCTCTGCTCTTCGGCACCGACGACGTGCGCAAGCGCTTGGCCGAGTCGCGGCCGAACCTATCGGTGACAGCCGTGCATCACGGCGACTATCACGTGGTGGGCAACTTCAGCTTCGAATTCTTCGGTGACATGCACGCCCAAATTCACCACAGCATGCCGCTGATTCAAAACTGCGGTGTCATGGTGAATGAGCTGCTTTATTATCCGGGTGACAGCTTCACCAGGCCAGATCGCAAGGTTGCGCTCTTGGCTTGCCCATCGAGCGCTCCGTGGGCGAAGGTTGCCGAGATCATCGACTTTGTTGACCTTGTAAAACCTGCTCGCTCATTTGGAACGCACAACATTCACCTCAGCGAAGAGGGCCACAAAATGTATAACGGGCGCATCAAGCAGCTAACCGAAAAACATGGCGGAACCTTCGAGCACCTTGAACCTGGTGAATCGACCTCGGTCTAAACTATTTGGTCTAGGCAAGCGCCACGATGAAGGCCAGCACAACAGATAGCAACAAAACTGGCACCCACAGCTGACGCTCCTTCTTACTCTTCGACATTGCGTTCAACGCGAGGCTGGCACCCAGAACGCCGACCATCCCCCAGTTGCCAATCGAGTTGAAGCGCCCTTCGAACAACTTCTCAACGACGCCGATCTGAGCCAGCAAGTGCCCGACCATTCCGGCATAAATCAAGATTGAGACTGCACTGGCTACGCGCAAACGCGGGGTGAGTTTTCCGGTGGTCTGACCACCTGAAACGTATTCGCCGAGCGGCGCACCCAAGACGACGGCCAACTGAAACATAGAGACCAGGGCCAAAACAACGATTAGAGAAATTGCGGCGGTTTGCATGAACCCAGACTAGAACCGTTAAAGCAAAAACCCCCGAAAATCGGGGGCTTCCGGTTCTTTAGAGCCGCTACTTGCTGGGATACCAGGACTCGAACCTAGAACAAAGGAACCAGAAACCTTCGTGTTGCCAATTACACCATATCCCACTGGTTTGGCGGCCACGAGAGGCTGCCAAGGTGACTAGCACCAAGGATCAATCTTACAAGCGCCTCGCGGCACCCGCAAACGATTAAACCGAAGCCGCGAACGCCTTTAGGCGCGCGATGGTCTCGTCTTTACCCAAGATCTGCATCGACTCAAACAGCGGAGGCGAAATTCGGCGACCAGAAATCGCGGTGCGCAACGGGCCAAAAGCAACGCGTGGCTTCAACTCCATCTGCTCGATCAATAGAGCGTTCAACAATTCTTGGATGTGCTCGGTCTTGAAATCTGCATCGCTCACGCTGTCGAGTTTTGCGGCGGCAGCGATTGCGATTTCGGCAGCATTTTCTGGAAGGCCAGCGCGAGCATCATCTTCGATCACAATTTGGTCAGCTGTCTTGAACAAGAATCCGAGCATGTCTGGCGCTTCACCGAGCACCGTGATTCTTTCTTGAATCAGCGGTGCCGCCTCAGCCAAAACGGCCTGCTCGGCGTCGCTCACGGTTGAGCCGAGAATTCCCGCGCTTTGAAGATAAGGAATCAGACGGTTCAAGAAATCAGCCGGGTCGAGCAGGCGAATGTGTGATGCGTTGATTGCATCGGCCTTCTTCTGGTCGAAGCGCGCAGGGTTCGGGTTGACGTTGACGATGTCAAACGCGCCAACCATCTCGTCGAGCGAGAACACATCGCGGTCAGCGCTTAGGCCCCATCCGAGAAGGGCTAGATAGTTGAGCAAACCTTCTGGAATGAACCCGCGGTCGCGGTGGTGAAAGAGGTTGCTCTCTGGGTCACGCTTCGAGAGCTTCTTGTTGCCGTCGCCCATTACGAACGGCAGGTGACCGAACTGCGGAATGAAAGTTGTGATTCCCGCTTCGAACATGGCGTTGTAGAGCGCGATTTGGCGAGGGGTCGAAGACAACAAATCTTCGCCGCGAAGCACGTGGGTGATGCCCATGAGCGCATCGTCAACCGGGTTCACGAGTGTGTAGAGCGGCTGTCCGTTTGGTCGAACAACCACGAAGTCGGGAAAACTTCCGGCAGGAAAAGTAATTTCGCCACGAACCAGGTCTGTGAACGAAATGTCTTGGTCTGGCACGCGCAATCGCAGGGCCGGCTGGCGACCCTCGGCGCGATAGGCCTCACGCTGAGCATCGGTGAGTTCGCGCTCTGAGTTGTCATAACCGAGCTGAACCGCACGACCGGCAGCCTTGTTGCGGGCGTCGATCTCTTCGGCGTTTAGGTAGCTCTCATAGATGTGGCCGCTGGCCTTGAGCTTCTCGATGACGGCAAGATAAATCTCACCGCGCTGGCTCTGACGGTAAGGCTCGTGGGGTCCGCCGATGCCAACGCCTTCATCCCAATTGAGGCCTAGCCAGCGAAGGGCTTCAAGAATTTGGTCAAACGACTCTTCGCTGTCGCGCTCGGCATCGGTGTCTTCGATGCGAAAGACGAAGGTTCCGCCGGTGTGGCGGGCATAAGCCCAGTTGAATAGCGCGGTGCGAACCAATCCCACGTGCGGAGTGCCGGTTGGGCTCGGGCAGAAGCGAACCTTGATGTCTGCGCCAGTGGCAGTGGTGAACGGGGCTGTGATTGTCGTCATAACCCGACAAGTCTAGGCGAAGGGCTCAAGGGGCACGGGGTTCGGCACCGGTTCGGTTTACTGAACCGGATTTAACAACGTGCCGATGCCCTCAATCTCACACTCGATGATGTCACCGGTTTTGATCGGGGTGATTCCGGCAGGGCTGCCGGTCAAGATGATGTCTCCTGGCAGCAGCGTCATGTTTTTCGAGACGTGCGAAACGATTTCGCGAATGTTGAACACCATGTCGGTTGTGTCGGCGTGCTGAATGACTTCGCCGTTGATGCGGCTCTCGAGAGTTGCGCTCTCAACGTCGAAATCGGTTTCAATCCATGGGCCGAGCGGGCAGAAAGTGTCGAAGCCCTTTGAACGAGCCCACTGGCCATCTTCAAACTGAAGGTCGCGAGCGGTCACGTCGTTAGCGATTGTGTAGCCCCAGATGTGTGCATCGACATCGTCGGGCTCGATGTTTTTTGTAATTCGACCGATGACAACGGTGAGCTCACACTCGAGGTCTACGTGTTCGCTCTGCCAAGGCAAAACAATCGAGTCGCCGGGGCCAACAATCGCGGTCGAAGGCTTGAAGAAAATCAGTGGCTCGTCAGGAACCTCTTCGCCGATCTCGGCCGCGTGCGCTGCGTAGTTCTTGCCGATGCACACAATCTTCGATGGCACTGTCGGAGCCAGAAGCTTCACTTCTTTCATCGCAACGCGTTCGCCGGTGTATTCATAACCGTTGACTAGCGGGTGGCCTTCGAGAATGCGCAGCTCAGGGCCGTCAACTACTCCAAATCTGGCTTCGTCATTGAGCCAGAATCTTGCGATTCGCATTTGCTTCTTTCTGTCGAGCGTTTAGTCGCTCAACTTGTACATCCAGTTGTGGCGGTCTTCGACCGTTCCATACTGAATGCCGGTTAGTTCTTTACGCAGGCTAACAGTTAGCTCGCCCGGTTCGGCGTTGGGGTTGCCGATTGTGCCGTTTTTACTCTTGAATTCGCCAATCGGAGTGATCACGGCAGCCGTGCCACAGGCAAACATCTCAACGATTTCGCCGGTTTCGAGCCCGGCCTTGACCTCGTCAATCGAGATGCGTCTCTCTTCAAGCGCGAGACCGCGATCACGGATGAGCTGACACAACGAGTCACGCGTAATTCCGCGAAGAATGGTTCCGTCGAGGTCTGGAGTCGCAACGCGACCATCTTTGTAAACGAAGAACACGTTCATGCCACCGAGCTCTTCGATGTAGGTCTCGGTCTCTGGGTCTAAGAAGAGCACCTGCGAGCATCCCTGTTCGTAGCCCTCGTTTTGGGCCATCAAAGATGCCGCGTAGTTTCCTCCGGTCTTTGCCTCGCCGGTGCCGTGCTTGCCGGCGCGTGCCGAGCCGAGTGCTAACCAGATTGAGATTGGCTTGAGTCCGCCGGTGAAATATGGGCCAACCGGTGAAGCAATCACGCGATACTCGGCTCGGTGAGCCGAGCGCACACCCAAGAAGTTTTCGGCGGCGATCTCAAAAGGTCGAATGTAGAGCGTCTTTTCGTTGACCGGCTGCGGAACCCACTTGCCGTCAACCGCAATCAACTGGCGAAGCGATTCGATAAACATTTCGGTTGGCAACTCTGGCAGTGCCATGCGGCGAGCAGAGAGTTTCATGCGTCGAGCGTTGTCGGCCGGGCGGAATGTCCAGATCGATCCGTCTTCGTGACGGTATGCCTTGATGCCCTCGAAGATTTCTTGGCCGTAGTGCAGAACGGCAGCAGATGGGTCCATCATGATCGGGCCGTATGGAACGACTTCGGCCGAGGTCCATCCGTGGTCTTTCTGCCAAACGCAAACGACCATGTGGTCGGTTAGGTTCGCCCCGAAGACCGGTGCCTCGAGAATTGCCTCGCGCTCGCCGTCTGGCTTCGGGTTGGTTGAGAGAGTTACCTTGAAAGTCGGGTTCGTCATTCCTTGTTCTTTCTAGAGCAGAGCAAGGATGCTCTGGGCAACTTCGGTGGTTGAACGTTTTGCGGTGCCGCGAGTGGCGAGGTCGCCAGCAACAGCATTCTCGATGCGCGCGGCTGCAACGTATTGCCCGAGGTGCTCGAGCAACATCGAGGCCGAGAGAATCGCTGCGGTTGGGTCGGCGAGATTCTTGCCGGCGATATCTGGGGCTGATCCGTGAACCGGTTCAAACATGCTCGGATACTTGCCGGTCGGGTTGATGTTGCCCGATGCGCCAAGACCGATGCCGCCACCGATTGCTGCGGCGAGGTCGGTCAAGATGTCGCCAAACAGGTTGTCGGTGACGATGACGTCGAAGCGCTCCGGGTCGGTGACCATGTAAATGGTGGCTGCGTCCACGTGCTGATAGTCGACCTTCACGCTCGGAAATTCCTCTGCGATGCGGTCGACCGTGCGCTGCCACAGCGAGCCCGCGTGAATCAAAACGTTGTGCTTGTGCACGAGCGTGAGCTTCTTGCGGTCGCGCTCAACTGCGAGCTCGAATGCATAGCGAACAGTTCGCTCAACTCCGAAGGCGGTGTTCACCGAAACCTCGTTGGCAACTTCGTTTTCATTGCCAACGCGAATAGCTCCGCCGTTGCCAACGTAGAGACCTTCGGTGCCCTCGCGAACCACGACGAAGTCGATCTTGCCGGCCTCGGATAGCGGACTAACCACGCCCGGATACAACTTTGTCGGGCGCAGGTTGATGAAGTGGTCAAACGTGAAGCGCAACTTGAGCAGCAATTGCCGCTCGAGAATGCCAGAGGTAACTCGAGGGTCACCGATGGCACCGAGCAAGATTGCGTCGTGCTCGGCGAGGGCTGCCAGGTCGGCATCGGTGAGAGTTTCACCAGTGGCTAGGTAGCGACGAGCACCAAGGTCGAACTCGGTGGTCTTGAAGTCGACTCCAGAGCCGGCGGTCACCTTATTGATGGCCTCGAGGGCAATAGCGGTTACCTCGGGGCCAATGCCGTCTCCGCCGATGACGGCGATCTTGTATTCACGGGTCACGAATGCTCCAAAGGTCTTTGCTTCAGGCAAGTCTAGCCAAGTGCGCTAGGGCGCTGGGGGCTAGAGTTTGCGGGCCTTGAGCACCAGGGTGATCGATGGCTTGAGGCCATCCTTGGTTTGAATCTGGCCCTCGAGATTCTCAAGCACCTCGATCTCAACCGGCTGGTCGGCCATAACTTCGCGAATCTCGTCGATGTCGGCGAGCAGGTCTGGGTTTTGCTGGCCCGAGTAGTCACTGGCCAGGTTGGCGCGCGAATGCCAAACACCAAAGAGCACTCCCCCCTTGCGAATGTTTTCAATCAGGCAGTCGACGGCGTCGGCTAGGTCGTTCACTTCGAGTTGCAGATACGCCACGACTCCGAGGTCAACCGGAGTCAGCACCGATTCGAACCCGGTGGCATCGGCGCAGTTAGCAAACACCTTGTCGCTGACCCCGCGCTCTTCGGCGAACTTCAAAAACTTGGTTAGGCCGACGCTCGAGATGTCGATGTTCTCAACCTGCCAGCCTTTTTCGGCAAAGAAGATTGCGTTGCGGCCTTCGCCACCGGCAAGGTCGATCATCTTGCCTTTTGGCAGGGTCTCGCAGTATTCCTTGACGAATCGATTCACGGTGTTTGTGTAAATAAGTTCGTCGGTCACGGCGAACTTTTCGTTCCAGTATTGCTGCGGTGTTTTGTCGTTCATATCTGAAGACTAATAAGTAATTGGCAGACCAGTGATTGCAGCGGCGTCGTCGAGGCCGCCGGCATTGGTTAGCTCACCGGTGAACCCGAGCTCGCGCATCAACGGAATTGCCTCTGCCACGCGACCGCCCGAACGACAGTAGATGAGGTAATCGGCGTTCTTAGCGAGCTTGACGATTAGGTCTTCGAAGTCAGGGCTGCGAAAGTCAACGATGATTGCGCCATCGATGTAGCCCTCGGCAACCTCGGCTGGTGTGCGAATGTCTAGAACTTTTGCGGCCATGATTACTCCCTATGAAAAGTTAACGTTGATGGCAGTCATTTGCTCTGCCTCGATAGCCACACGAACCTGCTCGAGAACTGCAGTTTCAACCGGTGAGTCGACGGTAATCACCGAAAGCGCCTTGCCGCCCTTTTGCTGGCGGGCAATCTGCATTGCTGCGATGTTGATGCCAGCCTCCGCGAAAGCCTTGCCATAGATGGCCACGATGCCTGGGCGGTCGCCATAAACCATGAGAACCATGTTCTCGGCCATAGCCAACTCGACCTCGTAGCCGTTGATGGCAACAATCTTCTGGTGAAGCTTCGGGCCAATCACGGTTCCAGAGACCGAGGCGGTGGTGCCATCGGCCAGGGTTGCCTTTATAGAAGTAACGTTGCGGTACTCCTCGCTAAGTGAGTCAACCGTAAGCTTCACGGCAACACCGCGCTGCTCAGCGAGCAACGGAGCGTTCACATAGCTAACCTGCTCGGTAACCGCGTTCTGAAAGAAGCCCTTCAAGCCGGCAAGTTTTAGCACGCTGACGTCGTGAGCGGCAATCTCACCGCGAACTTCAACATCGATTGCAGCAACGTTGCCGCCAGAAATTGCAAACAGCACCTGCCCCATGTTCTCCATGAGTGCGATGCCTGGCTTGACTGATGAGTCGATGTTGCCACCGGCAACGTTCACTGCGTCAGGAACAAGATCGCCGGCTAGCGCCAAGCGAACCGACTTGGCAACCGAAATGCCAGCCTTCTCTTGTGCTTCGTCTGTCGACGCACCGAGGTGAGGGGTAACAACAATGTTGTCGAGTTCAAGAAGTGGTGAGCCGGTTGGTGGCTCGTTCACGAACACGTCAAGACCAGCGCCAGCAATCTGCTTCGACTTGAGTGCCTCATAAAGCGCAGCCTCGTCGATGATTCCACCGCGTGAGCAGTTCACGATGCGAAGGTTCGGCTTCGCCTTGGCAAACTGTGCGGTCGAAATCATGCCAGTAGTCTCAGGAGTCTTTGGAATGTGAATAGTAATGAAGTCTGACTGCTCAAGAACCTCATCGATGGTTGCCAACTTCACGCCGATCTGCTCTGCGCGAGCCGGAGTGACATATGGGTCATAACCGATCAGGTTGGCACCGAAGCCCGCGAGACGTTGAGCTACGAGTGTGCCGATGCGGCCGAGGCCGATGATTCCGATGGTCTTTTCATAAAGCTCAACACCGGTGTATTTCGAGCGCTTCCACTCGCCTGCCTTGAGCGATGCGTTGGCACCTGGAATGTAGCGTGCAAGAGACATGAGGTGACCGATGGCCAACTCGGCTGCCGAAATGACGTTTGAGGTTGGTGCGTTTACCACCATGACGCCTGCGTTGGTCGCCGCCTTGATGTCAACGTTGTCTAGACCAACACCCGCGCGGGCTACGACCTTGAGCCTTGGTGCTGCGGCGATTGCCTCTTCGTCAACCTGGGTTGCCGATCGCACCAGGATGGCATCTGCGGTAGCCAAGGCTTTGAGCAGTGCTGAGCGGTCGGTGCCGTCAACGTTCACGATCTCGAAGTCTGGGCCAAGAGCCTCAACGGTAGCAGGTGACAACTCTTCGGCAATAAGTACGACTGGCTTGGTCAAGGGGTAATCCTCTTTATTGGTCTTTGGTGGGGATCACCACGGCAACTGCGGCGTGGAATGGATCAATTCTAGCGGTCTACCAGCACTCAAGCCTTAGGGAAAAACTGCTTCAGGTGCTCTCTTAATGCCGGGTTCACTACATAGATATAGGTGCCGAGGATGCCCCTGGTCATAAGAACCCGATACACATTGCAGATGAAGCCCAAGAGATCGTCGTCAGTTAACTTCGAGCCCGGATTATTCTGTTTACCTTTTTTATCGTGGTAATTCTCTTTGACAACTCGAAGTTCTTGACTTTGGCTATCGAAATCTAGTTCTGGCCCGATGATCACACCAGCGTAGTTGAGGTCATATCCCTGAACAGTGTGAATCGAACCAACCTCTTCGTGCGATGTGGGTGAGTTGATCCAGTCGGTAGCGGTTCTATTCCAAATCAGTGGGATGCCCTCAATTGTGAAGTCATGCGTTGCTTTACCGCCTTGAGAAAGCCAAGGCCAGCCATAGCCCGCAATCACTCGGCTAAGACCGTGTTTATCATCAAGCATCTTGATTGCAGAATCCATATCGGCAAAGCTGTCGTAAAACTTCACGTCGTAGTCACCGAACGAAGTTGAAGCTGCAGAGCCACTCTTGCTCAAGACCTGAGTTATATAGTCGACATAGTCCGAGCCGTTAGGAATGCGCATTTGTGAAACCAGCTTTTGGAAACGGCCCCGAGCCGTGGCTTCTTGAACAAGTCGAAGAGTTAACTCTCGAGGCATATCACCCGGCCGAACTGTTTGGTCGATATCTACCAGCAAAACCTGGTGCTTACTTAGCTTTCGAACCCAGTCCAACTGCGTTGTTGCTTTGTCGTCTTTTCCAAAGAGGTTGACGTTGATGTCGTGAAAGCTCTTGTTTTGGCTCGCGGCTTCTTGATTCGATCGCTGGCGCAGTCGATGCGCCTCGTCAACAACGAGAAGATCATAAACTTTGCCGGATTTTCCAAGATCGAATGGACTGAGAACCATGTCTTTATTGAGTCCTGGAGTCTTCTTAAACACCTTCTGCAAAGTCTTTCGAAGCGATTGTTGAGGCACGACAAAACCGATGGTTTTGTCGGCCAGCATGGCTGGAAAGCCTTCCTGGAAGAAGTCAGAAAAAATGGAGTCTTCGTCTAGACCGGCATCTGGGCCCAGTGACTGTATGTCGACTAAGAGTTTGATTAGGTAGACGGCAACAATGGTTTTGCCCGTTCCAGGGTTGCCCTGCACAACCAATGGCTGCTTTTCCTTGTTTTCTATGTCCTCAAACAGAGTTTCAAGAATTTGCTCGATGGCTACAGCCTGGTCGTTTGTGAGAGCTTTGAAGGGTGAGTACTTGAAAAAATCACTGTTTACCAGCTCGGGTATAGATCTAGTGAGCATGCCCTGTTTGAGCAAATCATCAAAGATTTCGGTGAACGCACTGCGATATTCGCTGCGTTGAAAGTAGTCAGCTTCAGTGATGCCACTGTTCCCATTTAACACTTTGAACTTATCATCGGCTGCGAAGTATCGAATCAAGTGTGACTCAAGATCGAGACAAACGGACTTGTTGAAACTGTCATCGAAAACCACTGTGACTGACTTGAGGTTGAGTTTCTGTTTGCCCTGAATATGCTGTCGCATTCTCGAAGCCGCATTCGTTGTTTCACCAACGTAAATCTCCGACTCGTTGTTTATTGTGTAAACGATTGGCCAATTAGTGGACTTTGGAGTGCCCTGACTCCACTCGTCGACGCTTTCCTTAGAAAAAGGAAAATGCTCAAACTTAGAGTTGGTCATACTTCGTGCTCGAGCCTTTTGACTTTTCGACTGGGTACTTCTCAGAAGTGATAACTAGCTTCTCGAGAATAAGAGTCTCCGGTGATTCACCTATTTTGTTCGCTAGAAGATAGCAATATGTGAGCACATCGCCCAATTCTTGCCTGAGTGATTCTGCACTCTGCGGCCCACCCCATTGAAAGACTTCGAGCAATTCAGCGGCTTCGATGGAGATGCTCTTCGCGAGGTTCTCCTGGGTGTGAAACTGATCCCATTCACGATTAGCAATAAACTCTCTGAGTTTTGCCATGACTTCTTCTGACCCCATGCAACGAGTCTACTTAGCCCTTACGACAGGCATCCGTGCCCTACCCTTAACCCACAGACCCCGAAAGGCCATCCGTGATTTCAGCACAGTTCATCTTCAAGCCCGGAACCTACGATGACGAGTTTCATCGACTAGATGCCGAGATCGAGGCTTATGTGGCGACTATCCCAGGGTTCTTGGGGGCTGAGAAGTGGGTCTCGTTCGATGGCACGACCAAGAACTCGATGTATTACTTCGAGACCATGGATGCCATGTTTGAGCTCTCGCGCTATGACACCCACCGTGAGGCCAAGGACAAATACCAGAACTGGTATGACGGCTACCAAATCGTGGTCAGCGAGATAAAGAAGTCTTATGGCGATGGAGCTATCGAGACGATTGCTAAGGCTTAGCTAGAGCTGTGAAGAAATAGCCCGGCTGTCTGGGCTTCTGGCTAGGGTCAATGAGTGGCCCAACGGCATTCAAACAACTCAGAACACGAGGTTGTTTACTTTGCCGGCCCGATGACTGGCAACATGCCGACGCCGAAAGAGTTCTTCAACGCCTTGCCTGTCAAGGTTCAGGCAAAACTGACTAGCATTCTCGTGGCCGTTGCCACTGCACCACCGG
>Ga0209191_1000217_pt1 | contig 46388 bp, 29 predicted proteins | sample S_130626_EF_Meta_FD_187320 | JGI IMG/M metagenome (GOLD analysis project Ga0209191, IMG submission 187320) | Freshwater microbial communities from Lake Simoncouche, Canada to study carbon cycling - S_130626_EF_MetaG (SPAdes) (version 2) | ecosystem: Environmental > Aquatic > Freshwater > Lake ...
TAATTCAAAAATTTTAAGTTTTTGTTAAGTTTTTTAAGTTTTTGAACAAATTTAAATAGAAATGAGTAGGTTTTTAATTAATTTTTTTAAGTTTTTAAATATTTTAGTAAAAACTTAATTCAATTTAAAATAATATAAAGAAAACTTTACAGAGAATATATTTAGAATGAACAACTGCAATAATGAGTATGAAATTGTTATAAACAACAAACGAATTTGGGATTTTTATAATGAGAACAAAAATATTAGTATAGAAAATGCTAATCTTCTTTTAATAGATTTTACAGAGAACATGTTTAATGAAATGACTAATATCAATTCAAATATCAATGCACAATTGCTTTCATATATGACCGAAAATAAAAATCAAATGAATCTTATCAAATCCAATTTATCTATAATGAATGAGAACCTTACCAAATTAAATTCGGACATTGCCAATAATATTATGGTCCAATTTATGAGTTTGAAAAAAGATTATATCGAAGACATTAAACAAATTATCAATAATGATTCTCTTACTACTAATGAAAAGATAAGTTCTCTTATGGACAAAAATAATGTTCATCTCATTGATAAAACCACTTTGATATTAAATGATGTTATCCCAAAGAACCAAGAATTATTTAATAAGCAACTTCAAGTCAGTCTTAAACAATTTTATAATTTAATTACTGAAGATACAAACAAATTAGCAAAGACCATGAACAATGATAAATCATTACAGGATTTTATTCATAACTTTGAGAACAAATACTCTGCTATGATGAATACTATCCAACAACCTTTGTTTTCATTCTTCACCGCAAGCGAGAACCGCATTACCCAAAATATTGATGTTCTCAAAGAAAATAGTTCTATTGCTTTAAGTTCTCAAACCAAATTACAAGAAGAGCTTGGCGAATTCCTTGGTAAATATAATGTTTCGTCGAATAAAGGTAAGTTCGGAGAACAGAACCTTTTTACGATTTTAAATAGTATTTATCAAAGCGCTGAAATCAAAAATACTACTGGGACTAAGTCGTCAGGGGATTTTATCATGAAACGTTTAGATAAGCCCACTATTATGTTTGAGAATAAAGAATACAAGAACAATATCGATAAGGAAGAAATATCTAAATTCATTGTTGATATTGAAAATCAGAATACACACGGCATTTTCTTATCACAATATTCAGGAATTACTTTCAAACAAAACTATCAAATCGATATCCATAAAGGTAGAGTTCTTATATATGTTCAAAATTGCGAATATTCTATTGATAAGATTCGAATTGCTGTCGACATAATAGATAACTTGGCCGTAAAATTAGAAGATTTATGTGAAGATGATGAGAACAATACGATTTCAAATGAAATTTTAAACGATATCAATGGAGAATATCAACTATTCATTCAACAGAAAGAAACATTGATGACTGTTTTGAAAGATTTTACTAAGAAAATGAGTTCACAAATAGATGATTTAAAATTTCCCGAATTGGATAAATATTTATCACAAAAATATGCGTATGTTAAATCTTCTTGCTTTAAATGCGATTTATGTAATTCATTTACCGCAGGTTCGAAGCAAAGCCTTTCTGCTCATAAAAGGGGATGCGTTAAGAAATTCGTACATCCTACGAATGTAGAAAACACGTTGAAGAAAAAATAATCATGGAAGAGAACCTGGACAAAATATGTATTTTGAGAATAGATATTTTATGCTATTTTTATTATAATTATACGAATCATGTATGAAGAATCTGTTCCCGCGGTTGCTACATTTGCTGTTCCTACAACCGAAGATATTGCTATAGATAGCGTTGTTGATACTGTCTCTATTGCCCTACCGTGTATCCAAGTTGTTGCGGTAGTTGAACCTGATACTGTGTTTGTATCAATAGTCAATGATGTTGGATTAGGTCCTCTATAAATCGCCATTGAACCGGCCGAAGCCAAACTTGTTTCATAATCTATCACATAAGTTCCTTGCCCTAATGTAAATACTGTTCCACTTGCGTCGGTGGTTGCTACAATTATCGATGGAACGCTATTGAATACTTCTGTATCTATAGTAAAAGGAGTTCCGGGTGGAATTGAATCATTTGGGGTTTGTGTTGTATGGATATACTCCGCATATCCAATAATTCCAGATGTTCCTGTTGGTCCTTGTAATCCCGTTGGTCCTTGTAATCCCGTTGGTCCTTGTAATCCCGTTGGTCCTTGTAATCCCGTTGGTCCTTGTAATCCCGTTGGTCCTTGTAATCCCGTTGGTCCTTGTAATCCAGTTGCTCCGTCTATTCCAGTCGGTCCTTGTAATCCAGTTGCTCCGTCTATTCCAGTCGGTCCTTGTAATCCAGTTGCTCCGTCTATTCCAGTCGGTCCTTGTAATCCGGTTTGCCCTTGTATGCCCGTTGCTCCTTGTAATCCCGTTGGCCCCTGTATGCCCGTTGCTCCGTCTATTCCAGTCGGTCCTTGTAATCCAGTTGCTCCGTCTATTCCAGTCGGTCCTTGTATGCCCGTTGCTCCTTGTAATCCAGTTGCTCCGTCTATTCCAGTCGGTCCTTGTAATCCAGTTGCTCCGTCTATTCCAGTTGCTCCTTGTAATCCAGTTGCACCTTGTAATCCAGTCGGTCCTTGTAATCCGGTTGCTCCGTCTATTCCAGTTGCCCCTTGTAATCCGGTTGCCCCTTGTAATCCGGTTGCTCCTTGTAATCCGGTTGCCCCTTGTAATCCGGTTGCTCCGTCTATTCCAGTTGCCCCTTGTAATCCGGTTGCCCCTTGTAATCCCGTTGGTCCTTGTAATCCAGTTGGTCCTCTTGGCCCAGTTGGTCCTTTTAGAATATGTATATGTATATGTTCTTTCTTACAATGTTTCTCTTCTTTATGGTGTTTACGGTCTTTACTCCGATTATTATGTCTATGATGTTTGTCTCGCGAAGACATATATATAGGACTAATATATAAATATTTACCTACATTTGTTATCGTAATTACTAGTGTATTTTATTTTGTAATCAATAAAAGAGAACCTGTAAGTAAGAGAACCTCTCTATTTGATTGGTATTGTAATTGTATCCAATACTTTTTGATAATAACTATAGTTTATTTTTTGTAATTTGAGAACATCGATAAAAAAATTATCGGTATAATGTGGATTATTACCATCCGTTTCCAGCATTTCCTGATACACCATGATAATCAAACAAGAAAGTGTATGGGGTATGGGTAAATATGCACGATCCCATAATATAGGTGGTTTCGTCCGCAATATTTTGTATCTTACCTCCGTTCTAGGTATTCGTCCAATATACACGATTTCACCCCATTTTCGTATCACAATATTCTCATCATAAGACAAAATTTGTTTTATGATGTCTAAGGGAAGACGTTTCCAACATTCTTCCATAGCTACTAAAATATATCTGGATTTTTTTGGTTGAATAGAGAACCTATTCTCGTTTTTATTCTAATGCCGTCAATTCTTCCGGTGTATTTACTCCACTTATATACTTGTTCTCTTCTTGCCCTAATAAATACGTTTTTATACTCATTTCTTTATTTTGTTTTATTATCTTTACTATATCCGTCAAATAATATTCTTTTTGTGCGTTATTGTTCTCTATCATCGGTATATATTTTTTCAATAACTTCGCATCTACATAATATAATCCCGAATTTACAATATCTACCGTCTTTTCTTTTTCTGAACAATCCTTTTCTTCTACAATCCCTGTAAATTCTCCTTCTTCATCATATATTATTCTTCCATATCCATAAGGATTCGAGAACCTGGCGACTAAAATAGTCATGGGTTCTCTATTGTCTATGAATTTTCCTAATATTTCTTTATTTATTAAAGGCATATCTCCATTCAATATCAATACTTTATCTTCTTCTGTATACGCCGATAAACAATATTTTATCGCATCTCCCGTTCCTAAGGGAGAACCTTGTTGAACAAATATCAAACCCTCTAACTCCATGTATTTTGCGACGGTTTGTTTTATCAATTCATCATATTTTCCAGTAATGATGATTATTTTCTTCGCATCTAACTCCTTCGCCGTTTCTATAATACGAACTAACATTGGTTTTCCACGAAATAAATGTAATACTTTTGGTATGGTTGAACGCATTCGTTTCCCTTCTCCGGCCGCTAATATCGTTATCGTTAAATTCATATAGAGAACATATCGCGTTTTCTTTATTTCACTATTTTTATTACAATTTTCAAAAATTGCGATTTTGTAATTTTACAACGAATTACAATTGTAATTACAAATTACAACTGTAAATCACAAATTTTTTCGCAAATTACAATTTTTACTTTTCTACCCAGTTCTGTGTTTTCACTACAATCATGTACATATTTTGTGTTTAGCATTTTGTTTATTTACTACTTTTATAGTATTCTTTTATCATATATGGAGAACACACTTAATATAATTGATGATTTTGATATTTCAGCCAATGTTTTTCAACCATTTGATATTTCAAATTGTATTCTACCTTCCGACCTAGAACGTTGTGAAACAATTCGCGAATATTTTTATTATACGGGTTATACAGGTCCGACTGGCCCTACTGGAATGACTGGTCCACGCGGTATATCCAAACAAGAAAATACATTTATTACCGTATACAATACCACATTACAACAAATTTTGCCCAATTCACCCGTCGTTTTTGAAACAAATAATTGTTGTTATGGTTCTTGTTTTCATTCTCCAAACACTTCTCAAATTTATATATGGAGAACCGGATATTATTCTATCTATATCAATCTTTTTCATCTTGAAAGTTCTCAATTTTCACTTTATAAAAATGGTAAAATTGTACCTGGAACTGCGATAGGTTCTCTTAGTGGCTCTACACAATTATCCAATTCATTCATTTTATGTATCCAAGACTCTGATATGACTACCCAAACCCCGCATTCTCCTACTGGATATGCCTGTGTAATTGAATTATTCAATAATACTCTCTATTATCCTTATATTACTCTTTATGATGCGAGTAGTATCGGGTTCTCTACCCCGCAAATTAACGCCAATATTACCATTTCTTTTTTATCTGATTGAGAACCTTATATTTCACAATATTTAGAGCTATATAATTATATATGTATATACTATAAATATGATTCATAATGTTCTATCATCTGATGAAATCGCAGATATATTAAATAACCCTATTGTTGAACTAAATAAGGAAAAACTCGCAACGCTCGATAAAGTAGATTTTTCTATTGAGTTATCTGATACAATTAAAAACAAATTGGAAACTGGTTTAGATATTGATTTGAGCCAGATTACATCTATCCCTATGAGATGGATTAAGGGGGATACTGCAGCACATATTGATAGAGGAGAGGCAGTTTTTCAGAATACTTATTTGGTCTATTTAACCGATAGTATTGGTAATTTAATCATCGACGGAACATCGTATCCAATTACGGCGGGTGATGCGCATATTTTTAATGAAGGTCTTCAACATTCTACTATCAATACCGGGGATAGTGAACGGTTATTGATTGGACCTATGAGTGAAACTGGGTTTCGTGTTGGTGCAACACCAACGATTGTTTACTTTGATAGTGAAGCAGGTGCTATAGATGTAGTTTACGAAAGTATCATTGGTTCCAATTATCTTGATTATGGTATTCCCGACCCTCCCAACCCTTATGTAATAAACACAATAAACGATATTTCGTCGTGGATGATTTTAACGAATATCGACGGCACAGAACCCACACCAAATGGTGGTCCATATACGGCTGGTGATACTTTAATCGCGACAGGTGTTTATTATTTGTACCCATATGTAGTCCCTACACCTCCTTCGCCTGCTCATTCGTTTTCTATGCGTAGTTTATTCACAGATAACGCACGAGTATATTATAAACCACATAGTTTATCCAGTGGTGGTGGTGGAAGTGGCGTAAAAAATTCTCGCCATAAACAACGGAGAACTTAATCATTCCCCATTGAATGCCTTGTATTCCACAATATTGGTTTTGTAATTATATTCGCACCATTTTACATAATATTTTTGTATAATTTAATCTATTTATATATACTATATGTCCAGACGGAATAGAGATACCGACCATTACGACTATGAAAACGAAAGCCCTCGTCCTTGTTCTTGCGAAAGATGTAAATCATGCGAACATAAAAAATGTAAGTGTGAGAAATGTGAAAAATCACACAACAGATGTAATAAAGAACGCAAATGTGATAATAAACCACGTAAATGCGACCATTGCGAACTAGATAAAAATATTGAAGTAAAAAATGACGGCAAATGTTTTATTATTACTATCAAACACTGCCCATAAATAATAATATATGTATATTTATTATTATTTTTGTCTCTGGTTCGCCCATTTATTCTAATCACACATATCACATTCTGCTTGTATGGATACCACCTTTATCATTTTACACAAGTTTTTGATTAATTTATATAATAAATCAATGATCATTTGTTTTAAAAATAGTTCTACATCGCAATTTATTAACATTACCATTTTCAATTCTTCACACATTACATAACACATATCAATATATTTTCGAATTATTTCCAAGTTCTCTATAATACTATGTATTGGGATTTATATATTCGCTACATACAACATATTCGATTGAATTTAATATTACATTTGCTCCGTCAAGTTCTCCTGATGCCGTTATAGAAATGTATCTATAAGATTTATAGGAAGTGAGTGGAATACTTTGCGTAGTTGGATTATCTGATGATAAATATATTTTATCACCAAGAGAACCTAACGTATTTGAACCATATAATGTAAATCCTTCGTGTTTTTGAATATCCTGTATTATTATATTTGGAACTGAACCCTCTGCTAATTTATTTACTACACCTGATAAATCCAACTGTATATATGTTGTTTTATTAATTTCATTATCTACATCTCTATATATTCCTAATCCTACTTTATCTGTATGTTTATTTTTTCCATATAATTCAGTCGGGATATCGTGGGTTGATGACTTTATAAATCCATACGCGGTTATTGGTATCCCATTTAATGTATAATTATGTATCGTATCTAATTTCCCCAAATCAGTATCAAAATATATAGTCTGTTTTAATGGCGTGCATATAATTTCAGTTTGTTCAGTCCCTTCGTCCCGTCAATTTGAACTATGTTTTGATTGTGATGAAGAATCTGGTTGATTGTGTTGTGTTGTGTCGCTCTTGTGTTCACTTCCTGTATGTCCTGATGAACCACTTCGTCCGGCATGTCCTGATGAACTATTCCGTCCTGTATCTTGTGATGAATTTCTACCTTCTTGTCTTGATGAACTTCCGTTCTCTGATTCGCTTGACGAACTTTCACTTTCCGATTCGCTAGATGAGCTTTTATGACTTTCACTTGACGAACTGCTTTGGCTACTTCTGGACCCTCCTTCGTATCTAGAATATGGGCGAAAAGAACCTGCGGATGATGAACTAGATGAAGAGCTTGATGACCTAGAAGAACCGGATGAGGAGCTTGATGAAGATGATTTAGATGATTTACTGGAACTAGAAGTTGAACTACTGTCTGTATCACTTACATTGGAATGACGTGATTCTGATAAATTTCTTGACGAACCACCGTCCCTTCAATGTCCTCTGCGACCTCTACTTCCGTGGCGACGACCTCTTCCTCTTCCATAACCATAATCACCATCTTGGTAGAATTCTAAGATTTTTAATGTATTGTTTTCATTGTTAGCAACTGTTAATTCATCTCTTAATCTGTTTCTATCTAATGTATCAACTGTATTAATCACATCTTGTGAGCGTTGGTCTACTTTCATCTTGATTTCACAGCAGCAATCGCCCATTTCTTTGGATAATTCATTCTTGTTCTTCAATGCTTCGTATTTAGCTTCTTGTAATTGTAATGTTAGACATTCTTTTACTTTTTGTTGTTCTAATAATAAAGCAGCAAAGTGATTATCGGTTTTACTAATCATAGCAGCAAATTGATTATCTTGTTGTTTTGCCAATAATGCGGTTGATTTTTGGTTTTCCAATAAAGTAGAAGCATATTGTTGTGATGCTTGTTGGGCTAAGTCGTGTTTGGTTCTCAAATGTTCTTCACTAATATTTTGGAAACCACTTGCTAATGCTGTGCGACTTTCCCAAGCACCATCCGTGACGTGTTTGGTTAATACATTCAAGTTTTGTTGGTTAGCGGCTAATAATTCAGCAGAAGCACGGTTTACATCATTTAAAACACTATGGCGAACATCAGTAAGACTAAGAGCTAATTGTCCGTTTGATTGTAATGTTTGGATGCGACCTTCACCTGCATTACGTTCAATGGATGATAATACGCCAGTAAAACCTTCTTTTGTTGTTCCTACGGCTTCACTGCCAACTCTATCAACTGCTCTTAAAATATCACGGGCACTATCATTGGCGGCTTGTCTGGAAGCAGCATCAGCAATGGTGGTTGTTAAACGACCTTCACCTGCTACTTTTTCAATAGCAGTCATAATTTGTCCGCCATTACGTTCAACCGCGTTAGCAACTTGACCTGTAGCACGCTCTGTAGTAGCCATACCATTACCGGCGGTTCTTTCAACTGCGGTGGATAATTGGTTGTTTACACGCTCGGTAGTAGCCATTCCGTTGGCGGCGGTTCTCTCAATCGCAATTCCGTTGGCGGCGATTGTATCATAGATATTCTTGTTTACACCAGCAAATTCTTGGGTAAATAATCGCTGAGAATCATTAATCGCTGAAAGTGTATTTGATGTTGAATCATAAATGTTTTTATTTAATCCAGCGTGTTCTTGAGTGAATAATCGCTGGGAATCATTAATTGTTCCAACAATTTTATTTGTTGAATCATAAATATTACTGGTTAATGCGTTATTTTGCATGGAAGCCAAGATTTGACTTGGGTCTAGGGAGTAAGGGCTGAAAGGAGGGTACACGTTGTTTTGCCATGAAGGCATCGCAGGGCTCGTCGGTATCGACATATAATACATACATAGAAAATAATTTACAAATAAATTCACTAAAAGATACAAAGCATATATGCTGTATTACAAATGTAATTACAAAACTGGTTTTGTGATTGTAATTTACAAATGCGCTCACAAATTTTACTGAAGTAAAATTACAAAATATGACCATTTTCGCTTTAGAAAAATTATATTTTATAAAATATATATATCGGTGAAAAATGCCCGGTAGTGAAAGTAATTATTATCATAATTTTATGAACGGAATTACCTATGAAAACTATATTTGGAAAGACCGATATAATAATCTGTGGGTGAATTATATAACTCTCCAAAATGAAAATTATAGATTACAGGTTCAATTACAAGATTGTATGAATACCGCCTCCGATACTACAGTAAATACTGAAACTACTACTGAGAAAAATATCAATAATGATATTGTTCTCCATCTCCAAAATAAAAACAATGAACTATTGAAAAATTTGATGAATAAATCCAAAGAAAATTATTTTTTATTGGGTGAACTTGAAAAAATGAAATCCTCACCAAATCTTTCTGGTTAAAATATATTCCAATTGGAATATATTTTATTTTTACAGGTTTTTGGGCCACGTCATTTCTTTATATTATTAATCCAAATTAATAAGTTCAAATTATATAAATATTCTATATATATATATATATCCGTTCACATGGAAACCCTGAATCCACGTATTATTTCTTTTTACAAAGAAAACCCGATTTTTGACTTTGAAACGTCTAACCTAATTATGATTGAACTTTTGGAAAAATTATCGCAAACAGTTAAAGCCCCCACAATAAATTCGCAAGTAATCAAAGACTATTTCCAAGACCCTCTATGTTCTCTTATTATGAAATCAGAAGAACGTATCATTCATAGTTTCAAAGATGTACCTAAAAAAGTCATTCAAAATAGTGGATACCATTTTAAATATGTTCTCAATCAATTATACTGCACCAGTGATATTATACAAATCGCCAATAATTACAGTCTTTACACTATCTCTATGAAACGCCCGCAAAAACCAAAAATCATTTTTGCGAATAAAGACAGCGATTTAAATATTGAAACTGACGATATTGATAATTTTATTCGTTTTGTTGAAGAAAATAACACCCACGGCATTTTTGTCTCTCAACATAGTGGAATTTCTTGTAAACCTAATTTCCATATTGATTATATTCACGGCAATGTTATTGTCTATATTCACAATACAGATTACTCTCCCGATAAAATTAAAATCGCGATTGATATCATTGATACTTTATCTGGAAAATTACGTGATGTGAATAATGAAAACAATGAGAATTCTATCCCCAATTCTATGCTAGAAGACATTAATAAAGAATATCAATTGTTTATTTCTCAAAAAGAAGCAGTCATTAGTGTTTTTAAAGAAAGTCAGAAAAAAGTTCTCTCTCAAATCGATGAACTTCGTTTTCCCAATCTTGATAGATTCTTATCTACCAAATTCACCACCCCCATCCAAAAACAAGGTTTTAAATGTGATTTATGTAAATCCTTCAACGCTAATAATCTGAAAGCACTTGCCGCTCATAAACGTGGTTGCCTTCGTAAAAATGTTGTAAATATAGCTTCTACCGTATAAAAAATTGGATTTTTTATAATAAGTAGATGATAGAACACACAGACAATTTTGTATCACAATAAAAAATATATTACATGACTCGCCTTTTTATTTTCCTTATCGATTCCTTTTTTATTTTTTGCGTTGTAAAGCACAAGAGTAATTTTATTTTTAATCTTGTAATTTTTACAAAGCATATCGCATTCATTTTTAGTGAATTATTATATTTGTATATTTTGTTTTGTATGAACAACATATAGATGCCATCATCTTCCAACTCGCCACCCTCTACTCCTACGAGTAATCAGTCATCCAACTCCAACCCCAACTCCAACCCCAACTCCAACTCCAACTCCAACTCATCCAGTAATACTACAATTACCACTTCTTCCGACCCTTCATTCAACTCCTTTTTCGACCCTTCTCATAATATTTTTGATTTGTCTTACTCCATATCATTAAGCTCACCTTCTCACGATGCTACCGATTGTTCCGCAAATATTTTTATCCCTCCTATTGTCGACTTCTCATTAAATACAATAATTGATGGCTCAGGATATGAAATCAATTTCCAACAAGGCGTTTCTGTAGATGGCTCAAATGTTACTATCGCGACGTTTGAAAGCACACAACCCGAATTATATGACCCAGACATTACTGAAAATTTGGGACAAATGATTGTCTCATATGATGAACCAACCAGTCAAACCTCTGCGGTATTGGCTGAAATTCAATCTTATGCCGCTCAAATTCAATGTTCTGATTTCCACGGCAAAGGTTCGATTGATGATTACCAAAATTTATTCAATGCTGCCGCGAAAATCGCCAACGAAACAAAACATATGCAACTAGATATTGATATTGAAGGTTTCGAAGAATTTGGTAGTGCCGCCGATGAATTAAGTGCGCTGTTCAATGGTTTTATTATCAAACTTCACCAAGTCAACATTATCGACGATTATGCCTTTTTAACTTCCATTGCCGCCGCCCTTAGTAAAATCGTCAATCTTTCCAATATTTTCGGTAGGTTCAAAGAAACTATCTTGGCTACAACTACTGTGAAATTACCAAAATCCGCTCATGATACAAAAGTCATTGTAGAAGGCGTCATTGGCGAAGTGAACTGTGCTATGAAATATATTGGCCATTTTGTGGATGCTAGCTTTTCCGCCCCTGCTGACGCCGAACTTTCCGCGGAAGAGAAAAATATCATCAATAAAGCCGTCCAAACAATCGATAATTGGAATTTATTATGTGAACACGGTATTAGCGTGACCCTTGAAAATAATCCTGATATCCAATATATCGCCCACGCAAGTGAACAATTAAAAACCACGTCAAGTGTTCTCAAAACTGCTACGACAACACTCAAAAATAAGTTAGCCCAATATAAATATTGTTGAAAACCCTTCGTTCAAGTTGAACTTCAATTTATTCTTAGTTGAATAAATCTAATAAACAAAATATTTTACTATTATAATAATGAAATATTTACTCAATATTTTATGTTTACTTCCTTTCGTATCGTCTTTTTTATGTGTGAAAACGTTTTATCCCAGGCGGCAACCGCTTCAATTATATATGCGCAAAAGATATCATCCAATATCAAAATACCATCACGAAAGATATATTAAACGATTAAATTCTCGTAATATTACCGAGCAAACGGATGAAATTCTTAATCAAGAAGATAACGAGAATGATTACCACGATAGTTTAGCTGAACTTTATAATATGGCGAATCAAGAGAACTCTACGATTAGTGGTGTGCGTATCATTATAGACAAAGGTATGTTTGAAGAACTTGCTACACAGTTAAACAATATGAGCAATAATGACGATGAACCCGAATTTAACAGAGGGTCTAATAACGGCAGAAAATCTGGTAAAAAGAAGTCTGAAAATTTTGAAGTCATTAACAAACACGACATCAATTTTAATGATATCGGTGGATATGATAATATCAAAAGAGAACTTCAACAATGTGTTGATATTCTTTCTAATTATACCAAATACGAAGGATTCAATGTTCGCACTCCCAAAGGCCTTATTTTTGAAGGACCACCAGGAAATGGTAAAACTATGTTTGCGAAAGCCCTAGCTGGTGAGGCCAAAACTAATTTTATCGCCGTTTCAGGTTCAGAATTTCAAGAAAAATATGTCGGGGTCGGTTCCACACGTGTCCGAGAACTTTTCAAACTCGCCAAAGAAAATATTCCTTGTATTATCTTTATCGACGAAATTGACGCATTAGGCAGAAAACGGTCTTCTGATGGTGAAACTTCTACTTCTGAACGTGATAGCACTTTAAATGAATTATTGGTCGCTTTGGATGGATTTAAAAACAGTACCGGCATTTTTTTAATCGGCGCTACCAATCGCGCGGATTTATTAGACCCCGCATTAACACGCCCTGGCCGTGTTGATAAACGCATTTTTATAGGAAATCCTGATTCGAAAACGCGTCGTGCTATTTTAAATATCCATTTACAAGGCAAGCCACTAGAACATCATAATATTTTAAATGATGAATTAGTTGAACAAACCAATGGTCTTTCCGGAGCGGAAATTGAGAACCTTTTGAATGAAGCCATGTTAAATGCCCTTCGTTTAAATCGTGTTTCTATTTCTTCCAAAGATATTGATGAAGTTATGAATAAAATGATGGTCGGATGGCAACCTAATGAACATCAATTCACGAACGATATTATTGACCATATTGCTATTCACGAATTAGGACACGCTATTGTCGGTTTATTATCCAAACACCATTCTAAAATGACCAAAGTCATGATTAATTTATCCGCCCCCAAAAGTCCTGCGTATACTATTTTTGAGAATACAGGCACAAATATTCTAACGCGCGAAGCTCTTTTTGAACATTTAATGATATTATTAGCTGGTAGAATTGCCGAAGAAGTTATTTATGATGTTAGTGTTACTACTGGAGCAATTAACGATTTCGAAGAGGCTTTGAAATTAGCACAACGAATGGTTATTTATTATGGTATGGGCGAGAAAGTCATTTATCCAAGCAATAGTGAAAAATATAAAGAAATTATTGATAATGAAGTCGCTACGTTGATTAATGATGCTTATGAATATGCGGAATTTATATTACATAATTCAAAAGATTTAATTCATGAAGGTGCTGAAATATTAAAACGCGATAAAGTAGTTACTGCGGATTATTTGATTGATTTAATGAACCGTAAATATCAAAGCGTATTATCATTGAAACTTAAACAATAAACCCAAACAAAAACATCCCTACAAGAAAGAAGGAAGGGGTCGTAGGGGAAACGTAGTTTCCCTACTCCTACAAAATTGAAATTATTCCAACAACTCATTCTTTATTTTACATAAAGAATGAATACTCGTAGTCAAACCAACATACAACGCGAATTATTAAAACCCAATATTGATTTTGATGAAGCGGCTCAATCCTGGAGAGCCAATAAAATTTCGAAAAAGAATGGTTGTTTCATTTATAGTTGCTGTTATACCTTAGAAAATGGCGATTTCTGTAGCCGAATCCCTAAAAATAAATCTTGTTATTGTTCCGTTCATTCAAATACGACAAAAAACAATTTATAAAAAATAAATATAAACAAATACTTATAAATAAAAGATATAATGGATAATATTACTATTACCGAAGAAGTCCCTCAGCAAGAACCTGTTTTACCACCTGTTCCAGAAGAAACACAACCGCAAACATCTGCTCCTGAAGAAACCCCCGCACCTGAGCAACCAGTTGTCTTAGTTAATGTTCCTATTACAGACGCAAATGTTGCTTTCAATGTTATGATTTCTTTTTTAACTGTAGCTCAAAAGCGTGGTGCTTTTGCGATTAATGAATCCGCCAAATTATGGGAATGTTTAAAATTCTTCTTAACTCCTGAACAATTACAACAGCAACAAAACCTTTAAATCTATGGGTTTTATTCGGATGCTAGTGGTAGTGTAAATATAACTGGTTGATTTTTTTGTTCTCTCTCGGCTTTGATTTTATTACACTCCTCTTTTTTCGTCATATACTCTTTATACGTAAGAGGATTCGCTGCCGTTAAATATCCTACTTCCTTCACAACTTCTGGGTCTTTTACATCAAACGAATATGTTATACCGCCACGATTGTCACGCTCGGCTTTAGCATGCTTGACTATTGTACATACGTCAGTCTTCGACCACGGCCACCCTCCTTTCTTTGTATTTAACCTCGTTTTTCTACTATGTTTCTTTGTATTTCTTCTTTTGTTTCTCAAACTCTTTCTTTGTTTACGAACTGATTTTTTCATTATACTATATCAATATATAATATAATACGCAATTCATTTATTACTAAACGTGTTCTATATCCACCATTTTCTCCCTACATTCATTCAAAAATTCTTCATCCGTCTTGGGTTCTTGGTGAATATACCGTCCTTTCAATAAAGCGACCATTATTTGATTCAAATCTTCCATACTAGCACATAACGATAATACCATTCCTGATTTTATATTAAACAATCGGAACTTTTTCTCCTTATTTTCCGTGATTCGCCATAACCACGCATAAATAACCAATTGTAATTTATGGTCAATCGACAACGTACTCGTACATTTTATTTCCCACAAACATTCTTTCGTTATTAAATCCGAACGGGCGGTAAAACGGAATAAATCCGTCGTATTCAGCGCACTACACAAAAACGCATCTATGTTTTCGTGGTCTTCCTCATTTTTCTGTTCAATGATAGTATGTTCTATTTTTGGACGATGAGTTTTACATTCTCTACCGATGGTGTTCTCTAACCGAGCATTACATTTCGCAACCATATTCGGCGTTAACCAATTATATTCCGTCTTATCAATCTGTTTTAATTTAAAATATAATTTCTCTTGTAATGCGACTAATACATTCGCCAAATATAAATAATCGCTAATGGAAGTCATCGCGTGCGGTATTTCATTTACAATTTCCTTCAAATAACAATGTTCATTGGCTTTTAAATCCTGTATTTGATATTGAATTAAATCATACAATATATTCGGGATTTCATCCTCATCGTCGGGTTGACTATTATAATTAATAAAATCATAATACATACTTTGGATGGCGATTCCAGTCAAATCACTGACTTCTTCATAAAATCCGCGATTGGTTTTAATAATACTAGGAACAGGTATTTCTTCAGGTTCTATTCCAATGTTCTCTTGTACATATATTTTATCTAAAATGGGCGATATTTCTTCCAATACCGTTTCCGAAATAAATTTGATTAATTCCGTAGGCGTGATAAAATGTTTAGTCACCTTTTTTTCCAATTTTTCCGCAGGTTCTCCATTCTTTACATAAAATATACTTCTAGGTTGACCCTTAAATTTTATATAATCTTCCTTCATCATATCGTGATGCGTCATTTTCAAAAATTCTAACGGGCGGTCAGTGATAAAAGTATCATTTTCTAATAAATATAAACCATTTGTTGCTCGGGTCGCCCCTACATATAAGGTATTGGGGCATACCGTTTTCGGCAAATTTCGCGCATAAAAATCCAAATAACCATTATCAAAACCGACGATAAAAACGTATTTGCGTTGGCGGCCTTTCACACTATGAAAACTAGAAAAAACCACTTTTCCACCGATGATTTTCTCGTCTATTTTCTCCATTTCAAACATTGGAACATGACAAGGGATTCCCTGTAATACCAATACGTTCTCCATTTTGCGTATATTACTATTCACTCCCTTCACGGAAGCTCCTAATACAAATATATCACTCGGTTGAACTCCGTTTTCCAATAAATTCGTTATTTCATAGATAACAATTCGTTCCAGATTAATTCGAGAATTTCGTATATATTTGACCTGAGAACCATTTCGGCAGGCTTCCAAACGGTTCTCTCCTAACATTACATTGTTTACGAAATTACACATTTGATTGGTAATGCGATACGACATTTTCATATTACATTTCACGAATTCTTTGGTCTGTAAATTCACACTCGACGTCCATATTTCCGGGGCCAGAGTTAAAAAACGAATATCCGCCCCTTTAAATTCATATAATCCTTGCATGTAATCTCCCAAAATCAATAATTGGACGGGATGTTTCATATCATTGATAAATTTCACGACTAATTGAAAATAAACTAAACTCATATCTTGTGTTTCATCTATGACTATCAAATCATATTTCGATATTGGAGAACTTGGTGGTAAATCATTCAATATAATATATCGTATTCCTGTATCATTGTGCGCAGTTTCCAAATAATAACGAACAGCCAAACTATGATAGGTATGCACTTTTAAATTCATCAACCGCAATTTTCCCACTTTTTCCTTGACTTCTTGACGTAACATGGAATTATAAGTTAATTGTAAAATTCGTTTTTCTTTCAAAAAATCAGCAATCGAGAGAACCACCGTGGATTTTCCTGACCCCGCCACCGCATCAACCACTACGTTTTTGCCTTGAGCGATATTTTGTAATATAATATTCTGTTCTTCACTTAGGGTATTTAATTCAACCATCTAATAAACAACACATGTTCTATTTATATAATTTTATTTGAGGTTTATTATAATGTGGATTTTATAGAAAAGTATATATTAAGAAAATTCCAGTCTCCTTATAAAATCATTGAAAAAGTCCAAAAATAAAGTAGTAGAGGTTTTCGAAAAATGGACATTTTTAAAATGTCCAAAATTGAAAAAGGGCCGATCATTTTTTTTGGAAAAATCGTGATTTTTGATTTTGCAGCGGTTTGCAGTAAATTGCGTTTTTAGGGAAAAATGTTGTTTGCATAAATTTTTTATTATTTTCTTGGAAAAAGATTTAGGGACAAAAATATATAAGCCTATTATACTTACAATGTTGGGACGAAAAAAGACAAAAATTTACGTCAATTATTCTTGTGAAAAATGTGACTATACTACGAGTCATAAAGGTCATTATTTAAGACATATTGAGACTGATAAACATAAAAGTTTGTCCAATACTTACACTGACTTACCTACCACTATTTTACAGCATTCTGGTCAGGATATTAGTTATCATTGCGAATGCGGTAAATCATATACACATAGACAGAGTTTATGGAAACATCGTAAATTATGTTCAAAAAATAAAACTGATGATGAAAATAAATCAAGTATTACGAATAATATCCCTATGGAATTGATATTAGAAGTCATTAAACAAAGTAAAGAAATTCAAAATGTTCTCGTTGAACAAAATAAAGAATTACAAACCAAATTATTAGAACAAGGTGAAAAATTATTAGAAAAAGAGAACCTAGTGATTGACCAACAAAAACAAATGATTGAAATGGCCAAGAAACCTAGTATGGTGAATTCTAATAATAATAGTAATAATAATAATCATTTCAATCTCAATTTCTTCCTCAATGAAACATGTAAGAACGCCATGAATATTCAAGATTTCATTCATTCAATTAAACTAACCACACAGGATTTTGAAACGACCGGACGCATTGGTTTTGTAGATGGTATTTCTCGTATTTTTATCAATGAATTGAAAAGATTAGAAGTAGAAAGACGTCCTCTTCATTGTACGGATATAAAACGAGAAACGGTTTATGTAAAAGACAATGATACCTGGGAGAAAGAGAACCTAGAAAAGAAAAAACTGAAATGGGCCATTAACAGTATCGCTCAATTAAATTTAAACCAAGTTCAAGACTGGCAACAAGAATATCCGGAATGTAGGGAGAACAATACGCTTGCGAATACCCATTTCAATAAAATGGCGATGGTAGCATTAGGCGGTTTTGGAGATGTGGAAGAAACAAAGTTCCGAGATAAAATAGTCAAAAATGTGCTCAAAGAAATCATAATTGATAAAGAAACATAATTCCAACAATATGAACAACGTAATAATTTTAATTATTCAAAGTAAAATTATTATTTTTCTAGTATCCCATAAAACTTTATAAAAATCCGAAAAATAAAATAGGCAAGGTTTTAAAATTTGGACATAAAATTCCTTGTCCAAATTTTGAAAATGGAGATAAATGTTTGCAAAAAGACCACTTTACTCGGAGATGCTGTAAAAACACTCAAACACAGAATTCCAACACACCATAAAAATCGCTGCATGAAATTTTCATTGGAGGCGGGTTGGAATATAATCGGGAATTTCAAAAGAAATCTGTGTAATCTGTGTAGAAATTTTGGAAGGTTGTTGGAATAAATTTTTCATTCTATATTCGAATCCTAACATGCCTTATCGGATAATCGCAAAAATCGATAAAAACCCGATGCAGCAAAAACACCACAGATTTCTTTAAAAGAAATCTGTGTAGAAAATAATTTAGCAAAAAATCTACTTAAATATGTAGTGATATTATTTACAAAATGGAAAATAAAAATTCTAACCTAAACCGCAAATTTCAATATGACACGACAAATACGAGTGAACAAAATCTACAATTATTGAAGCAAACCAAATGTAAGTATCATATATTATGTTTGGAAAAAACAGAGGATGGTCAACGCATATACGGGTTTATTTATTTTGAACACGCTAGGTCATTATCCATTGTGAAAAAAAGTTTGAATGTAGACAAGGTTTTTCCAACCGAAATAGGTTATGAAGAAATCGTTGAAATATACAAACAAAAAGAGTTTTGGGAAAGAGGTATGATTCCCAAACAAGGCCGAAGAAAAACAGACCATCGCGACCATCATGAAGAACCATTGTTAACGAATTCAATCATGAATGAGACCATTATGAATTTATTAAAACAGAGTATCGATTTACGAAATGAAAATAAAATGCTAGGAAATCAGCAGCACGATTTGTTGAATGTCTTTATAGAAAGTAATCGAAAATTACAAGAAGAGATTAAGGAATTAAAACAAGCCCAAGCGATTTCACTATCCAATAGTAATAACAATCATATCAATATTATTGAAAAGTTGGAGAACAAGACATTAAATATCAATGTATTTCTGAATGAAGAATGTAAAAATGCGATATCGTTGAAAGAATTTATTGATACCATTCAAATTCAAGAATCGGATTTATTTTACGCAAAAAACAATGGTTTAGTAGAAGCCATTACCAATGTATTCCAACGGGAATTACAAAATTATGAAGTGAATAAAAGACCCATACATTGCACAGATGTAAAACGCGAAATATTACATATAAAAGAAGACGAAGGTTGGGTGAAAGAATCAGCCAATGATAGTACCCGTCTTCAAAAAGCGATTACTACGATTTCAGACAAGAAAATTCAAAAATTGACTGAATATGTAGAAACGCATCCGGAAATGAAAAATATTAATTCCCCGCATTATGATGAAGGAATGAAAATGATGGTAGGTATTATGGGAGGAACAGAACATCCCAATATAATGAAAAAGAAAGTTCAAAAGAATATAGCTAAAGCGGTTTATCTGCCTAAAACGTCGTCAGTGAATGATTTGTCTACGCTAAATTAAGGTTTTATTTAGGCATTTTGGCGAAGGGGGGCGGATATTCAAACGTATATTATGTAAAATGCGATTTAACATAATAGTTTTTATGTGTATAATATAATATAATGTCTACTTGGGATGGAATTAGTAGTTCAATCATCGCAAATAGATTTGGAAATGTATATGTAAAAGATTATATGGATATTAGTGGTCGTTTGTTTGTTCGCCGTGATGCCTCTTTTAACAATCGATTATTTGTGATGAATGACGCATCTTTTATGGGTAATCTCTATGTGGAAGATTATTTAACTAATTTGAAGTTCAGAGTGATTGGAGATACATCATTGAATCGCAGATTAATGGTAGCGAAAGATGTGTCTTTTCAAGCTAATCTTGCGACTGCTAGTAGTTTTACGTTAGTGGCTGGGAACACCACTATTACATCAATTCCAATCAATAATACTAGTAGTAATAAGATTACTCGGGGAAACACACTAGGTTTCTCAGGAACCGCTTATAATGCTTATGTAAATCAATCATATTCTGGTAATTATTTTTTAAGTGCTAGAATAGTAAATATATCGGATGATTCAAATTATGGTTCTAAAAGGATAGGATTTTATACATCGCCCGCAGTAGTCCTGCCATATTTTGGTTTTTTAACAGATAACCCAAATACTGTATCAATATACTTCAATGGAATCTTACAATCGTATACCACAACATATGTTGCGAATGATACGCTTTCTTTAGAAAGAAGAAGTGATAGTGTAACATATTATAAAAATAATAGTGTGTTAACAAGATATTACGCTCCGAATAGTGTATCGCTTTATCCAGTGATTACAATGCAATATCGTGGTAGCATAGATACAATTGACTTAATATCTTTCGGAACAGTATCCAAACTTCCAACATATAATGTAAATGGTAATTTAATTGCGAACACGCATTTCAGAGTGAATAATGATGCCTCGCTTAACGGCAATGTAAATGTAAATAAAGATATATCATGTAACGGTAATATTAGTATTGTTAGAAATTTAATTGTAGCTGGTAATTTAGCTGTTAAAAATTATACGACTTCTAATATTATTAATACTACTACAACAAATTATCAATTAGTTATCGCAGAGGATTTATCGCTGAATGGTAGATTATTGGTATCAAGTGATACGTCATTGAACGGCAATTTGTTTGTAGGAAAAGATATATCGTGTAACGGTACTTTAATCAGTACTATAACATATATATTGGAAGATATCAGTATAAATGGAGTAACTGTAGGTAACGGAAGTGGTGGCTCTACAAATACTATTTTTGGTAACCTTGCGTTAGCCAATAATATAACGGGAATTAATAATACTGCGGTCGGATATGCCGCATTAAGACAAAACACCGGCTCACATAATTCGGCGGCTGGTTATAATGCTTTAGTAAGTAATACTACCGGAACATACAATAGTGCTTTCGGTAGTAATGCCTTGAGTTCAAATACAACTGGTTCTTGTAATACAGCGTTAGGTTATAATGCGGGTTCCGCGAATGTAGATGGTTCATACAATACGTTTATAGGGTATAACGCAAACGCAAACGCGGGCAATTATTCGTATTCAACAGCAATAGGAGCAAACTCATTAATCACCGGTTCTAATCAAATTGTGTTAGGAACATCTTCAGAGACAGTTGTTATACCAGCAAGAATAAGACACGTGAATACACCGATTATATATTATACAGCATCGGGCCAAACTCTTGCGGCGAATGCTAGTACTACTATTTTGTTTTCACTAAATCCCTATACTGGAACATATACAAATATAGGATATAACAGTACGAATGGATATTTTACAAATAATGCGGGTTATACAATTGGTGCTACTGTTACAGCATCGATTCGGTCTAATGGTCTGGTTACAAGTACCGGATATATGGTAAGTATAGTTTCATCCGCTTATGGTACGATAAGTTCTAGTGGAATTTATGGATCAACATCTGGAACTAGTTCCGCTAATTGTACTGCAACATTTCCTATAGCGAGTGGCGAATACTTTTATGTTAGAGTAAAAAATACAACTGCAACAGCAGGAAGCACTCTGTATGGAATCGGTGGAAATATATATAAAGAAGCGAACATAATGATTAGAGTATTTTAGAGTATCCTCCAGTATTTATTGTGTAATAAGATATCATCATACAAATACGTAAATATGAAGTTATATTTTAGGCATTTACTTGTGTAAAAATATAAAATGCGATTTAACAGAATAGTTTTTATGTGTATAATATAATATAATGTCTACCTGGGATGGATATAATCAATCAATTATAGCAAATAGATTTCAAAAATCATTTATGGTAAATTATATAGATTTAAGCGGTCGTTTGTTAGTAAGACAAGATGCTTCGTTAAATAACCGATTATTTGTAGAGAACGATGCGTCTTTTATGGGAAATCTCTATGTAGATGATATTTTAAGAACGAATATAACATTTCAATCTGATGATTTGTCGTTGAATAATCGAATATTTGTACAGAACGATGCGTCTTTTATGGGAAACCTCTACGTGAGTGATATTTTAACTGCGAATACGAAATTGATATCAGTAGGAGATACTTCTTTAAATAGTAACGTAATCATAAATAAAGACATATCATGTAACGGTAATATTAGTATTGGTAGAAATATAACAGTATTTGGTAATTTAGCTGTTAAAAATTATACAGCTACCAGTGTTATTAATACTACTACAACGAATTATAGTTTAGCGGTAGTAGAAGATATATCATTGAATGGTCGTTTAAGTGTTTCCAGTGATACATCATTGAATGGTGCCGTAGTTATTTCCAAAGATATTTCGTTAAATGGTAATTTTATATGTAATACAGCAATATTTAATGATTGTAGTATAAATGGAATAAATATTCGCACGAGGAACGTTAGACTTAATACTGGTTTGGGTAATTCTGTGCTAGTAAATACTACAGGTAATACGAATACAGGAGTCGGTTATCAAGCATTACAAAGTCAAACAACAGGTAGTGCGAATACAGGGTTCGGTTATCAATCAATAACCACTTCTACTAACAATAGTTATATTACGGGGTTTGGATATCAAGCATTAACTTCTGGTGCTGCAGACCAGAATACTGGTATTGGAGCATTAGCAGGAAGTACAAATAGTCTGGGTAGCACATATATAGGGTATAATACAAAGGTACAAGGTACTACAATAACGTACGCAACCGCAATAGGCGCGAATACAATCGCAAGTGTTGCGGGTGAAATGGTATTAGGAACAACCGCAGAAACAGTTATCATACCACGAATACAACGATATATAACTCCGCTCATTATGATTCGTACAGCCAGTAATGCTCAAACTTTTACTAGTGGTAATACTTCGACAGCTATACTATGGGTAACCGCAAATTATACGAGTGCTGAAATACCTTTAACATATAGTGCGGGTATATTTACAAATGTTGCGAATGCTACAATTGGAGTATACGTAACATGTTCATTTAGTTTTGCTCCCAACTCAACTGGGGAAAGAGCGATATGGATTTTTCATAGTAATGCTACCTATGGTAGAATGTGTATGGCGTTTTGTACTACTGCGGGTTCCATAGAACCCACCGCATTAAATACGAGTGGTAGTTTTCTATTGGCTCCAACAGAAACCTTTGCGGTTATCGGATTTCAAAATTCAGCTGCGACTATTGGTGCGTCGACAGCATTTAATGGTAGTCACGCTTCTCGTATTTCTATAACTGTATTTTAGAAATATATAATGAATCAAACATCATATGTATTTTTCCATATGTATATGATGAAAAACAATTATACAAGTGAAGAATTGGAATTGAATCCTACGGGGGGTGCTATGAATCAAAGTATACTTGGTGACTTAAGGTGAAGTTTCATCCGCTGTGCGAATTGAAATCTTCAACGATGTAAATTTAGGAGAATTATATCATTAACGAATGATAGTTTATACCAAACGAACATGTGGTTATAGGCGATGAAGTGGTGAAAAGACATAAAATGGGTGGATTTTAGTCTCGTGCGAATTCTTCATTGGTGTAAACGCGTGATTTACTAAAATAGTTTTTATGTGTATAATATAATAGAATGGCTACTTGGGGCGGATATGATGGAGCAATATTAGCAACAAGATTCCAAAAGACATTTATTAAAGATTATTTAGATTTAAGTGGTCGATTAGATGTGCGAAATTATGACGTTTCATTAAATAATCGTCTTTTTGTAATGAATGATGCGTCTTTCACGGGTAATGTCTATGTGGGTGGTAATTTAATAGCAAATATATTTGTAGCAAACAGTGATGTTTCACTCAATAATCGTCTTTTTATAACAAATGACGCGTCCTTTATGAGTAATGTATATGTGGATGATATTTTAACAGTTGATTATATATTCGCATCAAAAGGAGATGTTTCTTTAAATAGTAATGTGTTTGTAGGTAAAGATATATCGTCTAATGGTAATGTTAGTATTGGTAAAGATTTAACAGTGGCCGGTAATTTAATAGTTAAAAATAACACGTCCCAAAATATTATTAATACGACGACTACTAATTATCAGTTAGTAGTAAGTGAAGATTTATCATTAAATGGTCGGTTGTGTGTATTAAATGATGCGTCAATGAATGGTAATTTATTTGTTTCAGGCAATATTTCGTTGAATGGTAATTTAAAAGTAAAAGGTTATATAAATTTTTTGAGAGATATTAGTATTAATGGTATGAATATAGGTTCGGGAAATTCAACCAATAATACAATCATAGGGTTTGATTGTTTTAAATCAAATACTACAGGCGTGAATAATACAGCAATAGGACATAGTGGATTAATGAACAATACTACTGGAAGAGATAATACTATGGCCGGAGTAATATCGCTTGTGAATAATACTACTGGTTCGTATAATACAGGATATGGTTATGCGGCATTAGAATATTATACAACTGGTTCGTATAATACAGGAATGGGGTATCGGGCAGGATATACAACAGCCGCATTAACTGGTTCATATAATACTTATATAGGAAGTACGGCGATGCAATCTAATACACCTAGTTATAATAATTCAACTGCGGTTGGATTAGGTGCGGTAATAACAGGTAATAACCAAATTGTATTAGGAAGAGATACGGAAACGGTTGTTATACCGCGAATAGAAAGACATTTAGCACTGCCGATTATAATGAGGAAGGCATTGAGTTCACAGTCGCAATCTGTTGATAGAAGTACTGGTGCAACGGTAACATTTCCAACATTAGTATATGATAATGGTTACACGGGGATAACTTATCTCAATGGTGTGTTCACAAATACGAATAGTTATTCGGTTTGCCTGAATATTTCTGCTTCGGTTAATTTTCCAGCCATTTCCTCAACGACAGCAATGGTTGGTACTTACATACAGACGAGTGGTAATAGTACATATACAAGTGGATACATAGAAGAAAGACATGGTTTGGTATTCGATAGGGTGATTAATAATATTTATTCGCAACATATAACATTATTAATTCCTTTAGCAGCTGGAGCAACATTTTGGATTGGTGTAGGTCATACTGTAGGCACTAGTGGTAGTATTACTATAAGTGGAAGTGATGACTTTCCAACCTTTATAACAATCCATGTGTTTTAGTAATCAAATGGTCCAGCACTATTTTAGGGAGCAGGAAAAACATTTGTGATATCCGTAATAGTTATAATTTAGAAATAAATCGTCTTTCTAATATGCGATTTAATATAAGAGTTTTTATATGTATATTATAATATACATATAATGTCGTGGGATGGATTTAATACATCAATAGCCGCAAATAGATTTCAAAAAGCATTTGTCGTAGATTATCTTGATTTAAGTGGTCGTTTAATTGTCCGAAATCATGACGCTTCATTCAATAGACGTTTGTTTGTAATGGGTGACGTGTCGTTTGTCGGTAATCTTTTCGTTGATAAAGATGTTTCATTAAACGGAAATTTAATCTTGAATGGTAGTTTCCGAACTTTGCGAGATATCAGCGTGAATACAATTAGTATTGGTCGTGGAGGAGGAGGAGTCGCTACCAATACAGCAGTTGGTTTTGATGCTTTATTTAAAAATGCAACAGGAAATAATAGTACAGCTGTTGGTTATCAGGCTGCTGAATTTGCTACTGGAGGTAGTAATACAGCGATTGGTTCTAATGCTATGTTAGGTGCGAATGGTTCAACTAGTGGACAATATTCGGTTGCGGTGGGTCATAGTGCGTTAGAGACTATAACTACTGGTGGTCATAACACCGCTATAGGATATCAAGCTTTACAATCAACAACGGGAGGTGCTACGAATGTTGCGGTGGGTTCTTTATCACTTAGAATTAATACAGGTAGTAATAATACTGCCCTTGGCTATCAAGCAGGAACCGCCGGAACAGCAAATACAACAGGTGGGAATAATACGTTTATAGGTTGTAATACACAAGCAAATTTAGGTAGTTATAACTATTCAACCGCATTAGGTGCTGGTGCTACAATCACTGGAAGTAATCAAGTAGTATTAGGAACAGCAAGCGAGAAAGTAGTCATGCCTGGTGATGCTTCTTTGAATGCGAATCTTTATGTGAGTGGTAAACTTGGTATAGGAATGAGCGATCCTACTGTTCCATTGGAAGTGAGTGGTAATGTAATTATTGGTAATATGTTCTGTAACTCAACTGTTTATCCTAGTGCATTTATAATAGGTCATGAAAACTATGCGGGTACGATGACTACTGATTATGCGTTTTATCATAGCGCTATTGGTGATACAATAATAAATTCCTACCGTTCGACCGTTCAATTTAGACAACAAAATCTTGAAATGATGCGTATACACACAACCGGTAATGTGGGTATAAGAACGAATACACCGGTCGCCCCTTTACATGTCGGTGTAAATGGAACAATTGCCACAAGTAATGCTAGATATTTCACTCCAGCCGCTTCACAATTGACCGTATCAGCAGCAGCAGGGTCACCCGCTGCTGGTATTTATACAACTGGTTCGGTTATTTCAACTGTTGGGTTTTATGCTTCTTCTGATAGTAGAATTAAAAAGAATATCATGGATGCTACCGATTTGTCTTGTAGCTATATTTTACAACATCTAAAACCAAAAATATTTAATTTTATAGATATCAAAGAAAGAGGAATTGAACCGGTATGGGGTTTTATAGCACAAGAGGTCAAACAAATTATGCCGAACGCGATTACTTATATGAAAGATTTCATTACTAATATTTTTGAAACAGCAGACTTATGTGGTAATATGATTACTCTAAGAAATAAAACAACCGCCGAAATATTAAAAGATGAAGTAGGATATAATAAATTGAAAATATTCAATACCGATGAAAAAGATACAATTGTATCTATAAAAGAAATAATTGATGAGAAACGATTTATTATAGAAAGTGAAGAACCAATAGAAACAGAAAATAATTTAGTGTTCGTCTATGGTCAAGAAGTGCCGGATTTCCATTCATTAGATAAAGATATGATATTTACATTAACAACCGCAGTAGTGAAAGAGTTGGATAATGAATCACGAATCATCAAAGAGCGCGTTAAAATATTGGAAGATGAAAATGCTACATTAAAGCAAGAATTAAAGGATATCATCAAGAGATTAGAAAACGCGGGTATTTAGAGCAGTCTAATATTTATACCAATGTAAAATAGATTAACGCATAAATAATATATAAAAAAAATTATATATTATTCATATGTTCTCTTTCGATACAATAGAATTTGACACACCAGAATTAAAAGAAGAAATCGAAAACGACAAACATCATTATCACGCGATTTGTTTAATTATAGCGTCGCATTCTACGGATTATGATAAAATGGCTGCCTTATGGAGAAGTTATATGAATTCTGATAGACGTATAAAATCATATTTGTTATATTGTAATCCAAATATATCATCGGATATTTTAGTAACCAAAGATGAAATAATATATAAACACGAAGAAAATTATGCTCCAGGCATTTTATTTAAAACCTTAGCTGGAATTCATATGGCAAATACCTATTTTTCATATGATTATATTATTCGTCCCAATATTTCTAGTGTGTTTTATTTTGAACGGGTGATAAATTTTTTGAATAATCAATCTAAATATAATTTCGTGTATGCACCTCCTGCTTATACCAACATGATTTCGGATGATATTAATACAGATACTCAAAAAAAAATGTTAATAAAAACGATCCAACAAATAGTTCCACCAGATAATTATGATAAACAATTTTTATTATTTAAACGTACATACAAACAAGCACATGGTTCTGGATATATTTTATCATATGATGTAGCATTGAAATTAATTGAAAATATGAAATCTGTGAAAATAGATGAAAGTATATTTATGGTGATAGATGATTTCGCTATTACTATATTACTTAATATATTTATCAACTATAGTGATATTTTATATACAGATAAACATATCTATGTTCCTTTTAAAACGAATAATCTAGATGAAATCAAAAATAATAATTACTTATTTCATTTTAGAAATCAGCATGTAGGATTAGGTTATAATAATCGCAATATAGATATTTCTTTAATGAGAGAACAAATCCAACTATGTTATAAAATATAAATCTATTTAGAGCATAGTGATTGAACTTAAATAGATTTATCGTAATTACAACAAATTACAATAAATTAGTCTAATTTAAGAAATTTGAATAGCATAAAAAAATATGAAATATATATAAGAATGAGTAAATGGTTCGATTTATCCAATAATGCTAATAAAATAAGACAGAGTTATTTCAAAGGTTTTATTGATATTAGCGGTGGTGGATTATACTTACGTAATGATTTATCGATAAATTTTTATAGTACCAGTGACCAAATAAATCCAAAATTTAGTATAAAGTCCGATTCATTTCGTATTCAAGATGAATTTGGAACTTATTATACAGTTCCTACTGAAAAATTATTATTGATAAAAGATTTAACACAAAATGCGCAAACGCAAATGGACGATTTGATTAATCGCACAAAATATATCAAAAGTGATGGAACCGATATCGACACCATGTTATCATTGAATAAATCTACCAATGAAGTAACTACATATTCGCATATTGTTCCGTCACAAGGTAATACCTATAACTTAGGTTCTCCTGATAGACCGTTTGGTTCTATTTATGTAAATCAAGGAACAATTCATTTTATAAATGACCAGACGTCACAGCAAACTGCGTCAATCAGTTACGACCCCACAACTGGTAGTTTAGATTTATCTACGAATACTATTAAAACGAGTATTAACAATACTCGCATAGTAAACGGTGTATTGGTTTCTCCTTTATTAAGTTATGGTGGAAATGTAGGTATCGGTACAACTAATCCTAGAAGTGCTTTGGATATTTCCGGTTCAATTACGATTTCTGGAAATACTGTTTTATCTGGTGCGGTCATACATACGGGTGATTTCCATACAACTGGTAATTTAAGTATCAATAATGTAATTTACGAAAATGGTGTACCATTACAAAATAAATACGCTTCATTAACTTCACCAACCATGCAGGGAACAATGAGTGTTCCGTCGATAAATATTAGTGAAAATTTACTTGTATCGGGAGATTTATCATTGAACGGTAAATTGTTTGTTGCGAAAGATGTTTCACTAAACGGCAATGTAAATGTAGGAGGAGATTTAACGAGCATTACACAAGCATTGAGTGATAGTTCTACGAAAGTCGCTACAACTGAATTTGTAAAGAATCAGAATTATGCGCCAAAGGATACGGCAACTTTCACTGGTTTAACCACAATACAAACCGGAGCAGTTACACAAAAATTTCAAGTAGGAGGTGATGTATCTTTGAATAGTAAATTATCGGTGTTAAGTGCGGCGACTTTTAACAACAGAGTAACTGTTGCGGGTGAAACCACATTAAATAATAAATTGATATTGACGAGTGATGCGTCCATTAATGGTGCCGTAAATATTGCGGGTGCTTTAACAGTCGCAACACAAAGCAATAGTGATAATTCTACCAAAGTAGCGACCACCGCGTTTGTGAAAAATCAGGGTTATGCTCAGTTAACAGGTGCTAATTTTACGGGCGATATTTCATTAAATACGAATTTATATGTAGGAGGAGATGTTTCTTTAAATAACAAATTATTCGTGAATGGCGATACCTCTATGAATGGAAATCTATCGGTCGGAGGCAATCTTAATGCTCTTACACAAGCGAACGGAGATAATTCCGCCAAAGTCGCAACCACCGCTTTCGTGAAAAACCAAGGTTATGCGGCTATCGCATCGCCTAGTTTTACTGGAACAGTCAATATTCCTACCGCCAGTGTAAATGAATTAACAGTAAATGGAAATGCGTCAGTGGTTGGAAATATAACTGTCAAAACCCAATCTTCCAGCGATAATTCGCAAAAAGTAGCTACAACCGCTTATGTTAAAAATCAAGGATATGCTACTGTTGCTTCACCTAGTTTTACTGGAACAGTCAATATTCCTACCGCAAATATTACACAAACATTATCAGTATCAGGTGACGCTTCTATACATAGTAATGTATTTATTGCGCGAGATGTATCATTAAATGGTAATTTAAATATTGCCGGTTCATTAACAGCAGCAACCCAATCTTCCAGTGATAATTCGCAAAAAGTTGCGACGACTGCGTTTGTGAAAAACCAAGATTATGCTCAATTAGCGGGAGCGAATTTTACAGGTGATATTCAAACCACGGGTAAATTATTAGTTAGGAGTGATACTTCATTGAATGGAAATTTGTATGTAGAGGGTAAGACAAATTTGGTGGGTGATGTTACTGTGCCTACACAAAATAATATAGATAATTCCACCAAAGTAGCAACAACCGCATTTGTGAAGAATCAAAATTATGCTACATTGAATTCACCGCAATTTACAGGAATTCCACTAGCGCCTACTCCAGCTATTGGAACTACGAGCACACAAATAGCAACGACCGAATATGTTAGAACAGAAATAGTTAGTTTTGTGAATTCTATCCCATCGGCGTTTGACGCCATTAAACAATTATCTGACGCGTTGTCGCAAGTAGATGCTTCTTTTACAAATTCATTACTCACTGCTGTTGGTTCAAAAGCAGATAAAGCATCGCCTTCATTTACTGGAACAGTTATATTACCAGTAACTGTGATTGGTGATACATTAACTGCTTATGGAGAAACAACGATTGATAACAATTTAATTGTTTCCGGAGATTTGTCTTTGAATGGTATATTAAATACTACAAATCCTCTTGATAGTGATGATTCAACACGAGTCGCAACAACAAGTTTTGTGAAGAACCAAGGGTATGCGCAATTAGATGGCGCCGATTTTACAGGTGCTGTATCCGTTGCTACAAATTTAGCGGTCGTTTCGGATGTATCTTTCGATAGTAAATTACTCGTAGGTAGCGATGCATCATTGAATAGTAAATTATATGTAAACGGGGCTTCTACATTGAATGGAAATGTAGTGATGAATAATAATTTATTGGTTGTAGGTGATACATCATTCAATGGTAAAGTTGAAATTATTGGGGATTTAATCACAAATACGCAGTCGGCGAGTGATAATTCAAATAAAGTAGCGACAACCGAATATGTGAAAAATCAAGGGTTCGCAAAATTAAACGGTGCGAATTTCACGGGGGATGTATCCTTCAATGAAACCATGTTAGTATTGAAAGATGTTTCTATGAATAAAGAAGTATTTGTTGCTGGAAATATACGCACGGACCAGAATGTTTCTATTGTAGGGGATTTATCAGTAAATAGCAAATTAGTAGTAGGAGATGATGTGTCTTTCAATAACAGTTTATATGTAAAAAACGCGATATATGAAAATGGTTCATCATTACAAAGTAAATATGCGACATTGGCGTCTCCTGCTTTCACCGGAACAGTAAGTGGTATTACCAAATCTATGGTAGGTCTTGGTAATGTAGATAATACAAGTGACGCAAATAAACCAGTATCTACTGCTGCCCAAAACGCATTGGATTTAAAAGCTAACATCGCTTCACCTACGTTTACCGGTACTTTAACCGCACCAACAATGAATGTATCAAATAATTTATTCGTTTCAAGCGATGTATCAATGAACGGTAAATTATTTGTCGCGGGTGATATTTCATTAAATGGAAATGTATATGCTACTACATCAGCAGTGAATGATAACTCGACCAAAGTTGCGACAACTGAATTTGTGAAAAATCAAGGATATGCGCAATTAACTGGCGCCGATTTTACAGGTGATATAACAACTAAAAATATCGCGACGGTTGGAGATATCTCGTTGAATGGACGGTTAGTTGCTTCAGGAGATGTTTCTTTAAATTCCAATCTATATGTATCCGGAAGAACCACTATAGATAATGTAGTGGTCGTAAACAATTCCTTATTATTGAATAGCGACCTATCATTAAATGGTAAATTATTTATATCCAAAGATGTATCATTAAATGGTAATTTGAATATGAATGGAACATTGAATGTTCCAACGCCAGCAATAAATGATATTTCAACCAAAGTTGCTACTACTGCGTTTGTTAAAAATCAAGGTTATGCTTTATTGAGTGGTTCAACATTCACCGGCGATATTTCTATGAATAGGCGATTATTTGTAGCGAATGATGTCTCCATGAATTCGAGAGTGTTTATCGGTGGAGATGTTTCATTAAATAGTAAATTATTTGTTGCTAGCGATATTTCTATGAATGGAAATATGAATATTAACGGTAAAACCACAATTGTCGACGACGCGTCATTAAATTCGCGATTGTTTATCGGTGGAGATGTTTCTTTGAATAGAAAATTATTTGTAGCAGGAGATGTTTCGTTGAATGGTGAAGTGAATGCGATAACTCAATCAACGAGCGATAATTCAACCAAAGTAGCTACAACAGAATATGTGAAAAATCAAGGTTACGCAACGTTAGCGAACCCTTCGTTCGCCGGAACAGTTACAATGCCTACCGCAATTGTATCGCAGAATTTAAATGTCCAGAATGATGTTTATATGGATACAAAATTATATGTAACCAGTGATACGAGTATTGGAGGTGATTTGGCCGTTGCAGGTGCGATAACTGCGGGAACGCAAAGTAATTCAGATAATTCGACCAAAGTAGCAACCACTGCTTTCGTGAAGAATCAAAATTATGTCTCATCTGTTTCACCTACATTTTCAGGTACACTTACCGCACAAACGGTTATTATAAATGGCGATGCGTCATTGAATGGAAATTTAAATGTAAAATCGCCTGATGCAAATGATAATTCAACCAAAGTCGCAACCACTGCTTTCGTGAAGAGTCAACCAGTCGCGCCGTTATCATCTCCTACATTTACGGGTATATTGACCGCAAATACGGTAGCAATACAAGCCAATGTTTCTGTACTTGGAGATTCTTCTATGAATGGTAATTTAACCGTAGGTCAAAATATCTATGAAAACGGTGTATTACTTCAAAATAAATATGCGACATTGGCGTCTCCTACGTTCACTGGAACAGTCAGTGGTATTACACAATCCATGGTTGGTTTAAATAATGTAGATAATACAAGCGATGTGAATAAACCGGTATCTACTGCTACACAATCCGCATTAAACTTAAAAGCAAATATCGCATCTCCTACATTTACGGGTTCAACAACCATAGCAAATGCTACTATAAATGGTAATTTAGTTGTATTAAATGATATTTCTATGAATGGAAATTTAGTAACTGCTGGATATATTGATACAAAAACACCATTGTCTAGTGATAATTCAACAAAAGCGGCAACCACCGAATTTGTGAAAAGCCAAGGTTTCGCGTTATTAACTGGCGCAAATTTTACAGGAGATATTAGCACTACCCAAAAATTAGCGGTTTCTGGAGATGTTAGTTTGAATAGCAAATTGGCTATTGCTGGTGATGTTAGTTTAAATAGCAAAGCAACTATTGCTGGTGATGTTACATTGAATAGTAAAGTGGCTATTGCTGGTGATGTTAGTTTGAATAGTAAAGTTACCATTGCGGGTGATGTAACTTTAAATGGAATTACAACTACGATAACGCAAATAACTAGTGATAATTCAACAAAATTAGCGACAACTGCTTATGTGAAAAATCAAGGTTTTGCTTCATTACAATCACCAGTGTTCACTGGTGTTCCAACCGCTCCAACATTAGCAACGAACGCTACGACTACTGACCAAATTGCTACCACAAAATACGTTGAAAATAAGATTAGTGAATTTTCGAATGTAGCATCAGCCCAAACACTAACGGCTATCAATCAATTAGCCTCCGCATTATCGCAAGTAGATTCATCCTTCACCACTACATTAGCAAGTCAATTAGCAATGAAAGCAGATGTAGAATCGCCTACTTTTACTGGAGTGGTTACTCTTCCAAGAGCCAATTTAACACAGGATGTTTATATCGGCGGTGATGTATCGATGAATGGAACATTGAAAGTGAATAGTATTATATATGAACAAGGAAACACATTAGCATCTGTGTATGCTAAATTAAATTCTCCCACATTCACTGGTGTAGTATCCGGTATTGATAAAACAATGGTTGGATTGACCAATGTAGACAATACGAGTGATGCGAATAAACCTGTTTCGGATGCTACACTAGCAGCATTGGATTTAAAAGCCAATATAAGCGCCCCATCTTTCACAGGCAGAATATCAGTTACAGGAAATGCGGTGGTTTCACAAAATATTACCGTAGGTGGTAACGGTGCGGTTATAGGAACATTAAGAGTCTCACAAAATATTTATGAAAATGGCCAATTATTAAGTAATGTATATGCTCCTATTAATTCACCTACTTTTACTGGAACTGTTTCTGGTATTGATAAAACAATGGTCGGATTAGCAAATATAGACAACACAAGTGATGTGAATAAACCAGTATCTACTGCTACGCAATCAGCGTTAGATTTAAAAGCCAATATTTCATCTCCTACTTTTTATGGAAATGTTAGCATTGGAGAGAAATTAACTGTATTAAGTGATTTATCAGTAAATGGAAATGTCGCAATCGGAGGTGATATTCGCGGAATAACCCAACTAGCGAGTGATAATTCTACAAAATTGGCTACCACCGCATTCGTAAAGAAGCAAAACCAATCTTATGCTCAATTAACCGGTGCTAACTTTACCGGCGATATTTCTTTAAATGCTCGTTTATTTGTAGGAGGCGATGCTTCATTTAATTCCAAAGTATTTATCAATAGTGATTTGTCGGTGAATGGAAATATTAGTGGTCGCTTTTCGGCAAATACGATTCCTGTTAGTGCGATTATTGGCGGATTAGGCACAAATGTAGATTTATCTACTAATCAAACGATTTATGGTGTGAAAACATTTATGAACGATGTTTCATTAAATGGACGATTATTTATCGGTGGTAACATCAATATCGCGAATAACAATATTGTATCTACACCATTACAAACCGCACAGCCACCTAGCTCCACATCTATTTCGAATCTAACAAAATTAACCAATAATTCAAATGGAACATACATTAACGATTTCGAAATAGCCAAGGCGAATGGTTATAGTATTGCTTATAATACAACCCAAGGTATACCTGTATTTTCGAATAACGCAGGTACAAAATGGAATACGATGACTACCACAGGCGCGAATGTTGGTTATAATGGTATGTTATGTTTATCTCCGGATGGTAAAGTAAGATTAAAACAAGAACGTGGAACAGGAACTACCGCATATTTATATATATCTACCAATTGGGGTTTAACTTATTCCGCGTTATCTTTGGCTCAATCTATATTGTACACCAATGCTACCTTCGGTTATAATACCTATAATAATCAATCGTATGCGTTCTCCCATGATGGTAGCGTATTATATTTTATTGCTCGTGATACGAATAATACGATAGTGATATGGAAATCTACTGATGCGAGTTTTTCGACATTTTCGACTCAATCATTATCATGGAATTATGCGTTAGGTAGTGCTCCACGTGCGATTGCTACATCTAGTGATGGTAAATATGTATTGACGATTACCGGTATTAATCCTGCGAACGGTATGTATTTAAGTATTTCTACCAATTACGGTGCGTCTTTTACTAGAACAGCGAGTTCATTAAATACTACTTGGAATTCGATCGCGGTATCCTATAGTGGTAAATATCAAGCGGCAACAACCTCAACTAAAATATATCAATCCAGCGATTTCGGTTCTACTTGGGCTTCTTCAACATCCGTTCCTGATGCCCAATGGAATTTTGTAAGTATGTCCAACGATGGTAAGAACCGTGTCGCTTGTATTGATAATAGTTATCAATATATTTCGGTGGATTATGGTTCTACATGGAATATTATTCCAAATTCATTGGGTAATTGGAAAAAAGCGGTAATTGCGGATATGAGTGGAAATGATAGTATTATGATTTATTCGCACGATGGTGTAAATGTGTTTAAAAACTATTATAACTATGTGGATATTGCGCAAAAAACTGTTATCAATACTGATTTGAATATAAGTTCTCCTAGTTACTACTTAAATACTATTGGTAAATCATTAAAAACAGTCAAATCTAATTTTTTCGTCAGCGATGTTGGACGACGAATGTCTATGTCTGATGATGGTAAATATATACTTTTACCAATCCAAAATAAGCAAACGTTGATTTCTCGTGATTATGGTGAAACCTGGTCTCAATTGACTGGTTTAAGTGCTCAAACCAGTTATTACTCTTCTGCGATGTCTGGAAATGGCCAATACATGTATATTCGAAATGGATCTACCGCGTATAGGTCTTCCAATTATGGTGTTTCTTGGTCAGCTTTCACGGGTGTTGTATTAAATGATGTATTGTGTGGAACCGCATTATCAAGTACGGGAAGTTATATTGTATATGCGGGTAGAGATAGCAATAATGTAAGTCAAGTATATTTGTCTACGGATAGCGGTGCTACTTGGAATTCAGTCGCAACCTTCCCTACCGCCAATACAAGTTTCAGTGTCGCAATGTCTTCTACTGGTCAATATATCTCCGCGTTATCTACCAATAGTTATGTAATTGTATCGAGTGATTATGGCGCGAATTGGTCAATTAAATCCGCATTAACTTCGTGCGCACAACTCGCAGTATCTTCAACGGGTCAATACCAAACAGTCATTAGTTCCAGTTCTATATTCGTTTCGAGTGATTATGGTAATACATTTTCCAATACTTATTTCGGTGTAGCCGGCACTGGTTTCACCGCGATAACTATGATTGGAACGGGTGAATATCAATATGCGGTTAATGGAACCGATAATAAATTGTATAGGTCAGATGATTATGGTTTGTCTTGGTCAATATTATCAAGTAATTCCGCACCATCTAATACGATTGTTTCAAAAGATGGAAAAGTCATGGTATATAGTGCTACTACGGATATTGTAATTTCTCGTGTAGCAGATGCGGTTGGAACAATCAACGAAACCGCGTTCTCTATTTCTAAAAAAGGTATTGTCTCCTCCTTAGATTTATCATTAAACGGAACACTTTCAACACAGTATTTAAGCGCTGGAACATTATATGAAAATGGTCAATTATTAAGTGCTACCTATGCTACCTTATCTTCGCCTGTGTTTACTGGCGATGTAAGCGGTATTACCAAATCAATGGTAGGACTAGCGAATGTAGATAATACAAGTGATACGAATAAACCAGTATCTACTGCTACTCAATCTGCTTTAAATCTAAAAGCAAATATTGCGGCACCAACATTTACGGGAACAACGACAATGGCGAATACTACGATTTCACAAACTCTAACGGTTGCGGGAGACGCATCATTCAATAGTCGATTGTACATTGCGGGTGATGTATCCTTGGCTGGAATGTTGTACGCAAATTACGCACCAAATTCGATTCCTCCTAATTCGATTGTGGGAGGCATTCCAGTCGCCACCGGTATTTTTAATGATGACCTTTCGGCCAATTCTCGTATATTTGTAAATAACGATGCGTCATTCAATAGTAAATTATTTGTGAAAAATGATACCTTATTGAATTCTCGTGTATTTGTATTAGGCGACGCATCATTCAATAGTAATGTGTATATAGGAGGAAAAGCGGTTTACGCAAGTGATGTGTCGTTGAATTCCCGATTAGTTGTAGCAAATGATGCGACGTTCAACAAACGATTATTTGTTATAGGAGATGTATCAATGGTTGGTAATGTATATGTATTAAATGATATTTATGAAAAAGGTGTAAAATTAAGTTCAAAATACGCAACCATTGAAACCCCCGTCTTTTCTGGAACAGCCACATTTGATAAAGTTGATGTTACTGTAGAATTAACAGTAAGCAACGCAGACAGTACATTAAATGGTAAATTAACAACGACTGGCGATGTCTCGTTTAATAGTTCATTAAAAGTAGGTCAGGCTATTTATGAGGGAGGTGTTTCATTGATTTCCAAATATGCGACATTAGCCTCTCCTACATTTACAGGTGATGTTAGTGGTATTACCAAAGCAATGGTAGGTTTAAGTAATGTAGATAATACAAGTGATGCGAATAAACCAATTTCTAGTGCTACCCAAACCGCATTAGATTTAAAAGCAAACTTAGTCTCCCCTACATTTACAGGAGTTCCAAGTGCCCCAACCGCAGTATTAGGAACAAATACTACACAAGTAGCTACCACCGAATATGTTCAAAGTGAAATTGGTAATGTGATAGGTTCAGTTCCATCTGCGTTGAACAAATTGGAAAAATTAGCAGCGGCAATCAATAACGATGCGTCGTATTCTTCTACAGTATCCACAAATTTAGCGTTGAAGGCGAATATCGCCTCTCCTACATTTACCGGTTCTGCTACTGTGTCCGATATAACTGTTTCCGGCAATTTATACTTATCAAAAGATTTATCATTCAATAGCAATTTATTTGTAGGTGGTGATATATCATTGAACGGAAATTTATATGCGAATTATCCAAATGAATCGATTCCATCATCAGCTATCAAAAATCTAAGCAATAATTATGGTGAATTAACAATCCAATGTCAGCGCGCAGATATAGTAACATTTGACGACGAAGGGTTTGAAACATCTGTATCCGCAGGTTCAGGTGGATATATTGAAACTTTGTATGCTCAAAATTCAGATTTATCATTGAATGGAAATATTTATATTCATGGTAATGGTGTTTCTATTATAGATACAGATTCAACATTGAATGGTAATTTAATTGTTAGTAAAAAGGCTTACTTAGCGGAAGACGTTTCCATGAATAATAATTTGGATTTAAGTGGTTCTCTTATTGCTCATAATAATGTGAATGTCTATGGTATTATTAACCAATATACTTTATCGTTAGACCAAGGTTATATTGTAAATTATGCTGATAATGAAACTACGATTGAAAGTTTACAACAACAAATTACAACTCTACAACAACAATTAGCAAATGTTTTACAAATACTAGCAAATAACAATTTACAATAACTTCATGAATAATAGCGTCATTTCATAATGAATATATTATCAATAAAATAATAATATATTTAGATATATAGTAAACTTTTTGGGTTATAATTTATCCATGTATAATTATATATAAGTAATATAAATAATGAATAATTGGTTAGATGCATCAAGTACTTCAAATAAATATCGCCAAATGTATATAAAAGGGTTTTTAGATGTTAGCGGCGGTAATATTATATTACGAAATAATCATTTACTTGTAAATTCCGGCGATGCTAGTTTAAACGGCAAATTATTTACCAATCAAGACGCTAGTTTTAATAGCAATTTACGTGTAGGTGATACTACGATTCTAAAAACATTATTTGTAACAGGTGATGTATCTATGAACGGCAATGTATTTATTAATTTTAAAAATAACTCGATTTCCCCTGATGCGATTATAGGCGGAATACCCGCATCTACTGGAACGTTTGACGTTGATATGTCTTTAAATAAACGTGTATCTGTTCAGGGTGATATTACTGCTCGGTCAAATTTATATGTAAATAGTAGTATTTATGAAAATGGAGTAGCATTAATCAATAAATACGCTCCTATTGGCGCTCCTACTTTTTCTGGGACAACTACATTAAGCACCGCAAATATAAGTCAAAATTTATTAGTGAGTAAAGACGCTTCCTTGAATGGAAATTTATATGTCGTTGGTGACGCAACATTTACGAACCGTATGTTTGTAGGAAGTACTATATCTGAAGGAGGCGTATTACTATCCAATAAATATGCGACCATCGCATCACCTGGGTTTACTGGAACTCCAACCGCACCTACCGCAAGTAGTTCAACAAATACTACGCAAATTGCTACTACTGAATTTGTTACTACTAAAATAGATAATGTAATTAATAATGCTCCTAATAATTTAAACACGTTGAAAGCATTAGCAACAGCTGTAAATTCGGACCCTTCATTTTCATATAGTGTTTTATCACAATTAGCAGGAAAAGTATCCATTTCAAATCCATCATTCATAGGCACGGCAACCGCTGGTAAGCTTATATCCAGTGGTGATATTTCGGGTGTTCGTCTATTCGCAACTGGAGATTGTTCTTTTAATAGTAATCTTAGAGTAGGTCAAAATATATTTGAAGGGGGGTCATCATTAATTTCTAAGTATGCGAGAATTGTATCCCCTACATTTACCGGGACAGCAGTTATTCCAACAGGTAATATTACAACATTAAACGTAGAAGGAGATACATCAATGAATGGTAATATAGTTATTGGTAGAAATTTAACAGTAAAAGGTAATATAATCGTTCAAAATTATACGAATCAAAATATTATACATACAACAACAACAAACTATCAATTGATAGTTAGTGAAGATTTATCTTTAAATGGCCGTTTAGTCGCATCGGGGGATTCTTCTTTCAATGGAAATATTTATGCAGGAGGTTTTATAACTGCGGCTACTCAATTATTAAGTGATAATTCTACAAAGGTCGCAACAACTGAGTATGTTCGTAATTTAGTAGATACAAGTTTGAATAATGCTTTCTCTGTATACTCCACTAAATCGAATGTAGATGCTTCATTTGCCCTATATTCTACCAAATCGAATGTAGATGCTTCATTGGCTTTATATCCTACCAAATCGAATGTAGATGCTTCATTGGCTTTATATCCTACCAAATCGAATGTAGATGCTTCATTGGCTTTGTATTCTACTAAATCGAATGTAGATGCTTCATTTGCTTTATATCCTACCAAATCGAATGTAGATGCTTCATTGGCTTTATATCCTACCAAATCGAATGTAGATGCTTCATTGGCTTTATATTCTACCAAATCGAATGTAGACGCTTCATTGGCTTTATATTCTACCAAATCGAATGTAGACGCTTCATTTGCCCTATATCCTACCAAATCGATTGTAGACGCTTCATTTGCTTTATATCCTACAATATCGAATGTAGATGCTTCATTGGCTTTATATTCTACTAAATCGAATGTAGATGCTTCATTTGCCCTATATCCTACCAAATCGATTGTAGACGCTTCATTGGCTTTATATTCTACCAAATCGATTGTAGATAGTTCTCTAGCATTGTACTATACTAAAACAGAAACAGATTCCAATGTGAATACTCTTTTAAGTAGTGATTACTCTACAAAAATGGTGATTGATACTTCACTCGCACTTAAAGCAACTATTTCCAACCCTACTTTTACAGGCGTCGCTACCATTCCAACAGCGATTATTACTAACGCATATATTTCAGGAGATGCTTCAATGAATTCTAGATTGTATATTAACGGCGATGTTTCTATGAATAACTTATTAGACGTTAGTGGTTCTCTTATTGCTCATAATAATGTGAACGTCTATGGTATCATTAATCAATATACTACCACATTAGACCAAGGTTATATAGTAAATTACAATAACATTTCGGGAAATGGTGATATCACCGCAAATGGTATTCTATTACAAAAAACAGGAACAAATCAAAACACCGCATATGGTATTTCCGCCGCAAATTCATTGACTACTGGTGCGAATAACACAATTATAGGTTATAATTCGGGCTCGTCATTACAAAGTGGTTCTAATAATATTATAATTGGTAGTAATGCGGCATCATCAACTGCTTCTATATCCAATGAAATTACATTAGGAAATAATTCAATATCTGTATTAAGGTGTCAAGCAAATTCTATAACTACTTTGAGTGATTTGAGAGACAAAAAAAATATTGAAGAAATACCAGTCGGATTAAATTTTTTAAATGAAATAACCCCTGTAAAATTCGATTGGAATACTCGCGATGGTAGTAAAGTAGACATAACGGACTTTGGTTTTATCGCACAGGATTTACAAAATGCCGAAACAAATGTAAATACAAAAGTTCCTCATTTGATACACGATAATAATCCAGATAAATTAGAAGCATCCTATGGTGCATTGATTCCTATCATGGTAAAAGCAATCAAAGAACTATCTGAGATAACTGCAAACCAACAGGAAGAAATCAATACATTAAAACAATTATTAGGATTATAAAGAGCGACCTATATAATATTTAGTAAAAGTATAATCAAATTAATGTTTCATTATAGACAATGAATATGTTTATTTAATTTTGTAAAAATATCTATTATTTCTATAATATATATTTGAAATGGTTTGGCTAGATTTATCAAATGTTTCTAACATATTTCGCCAATCATATGTGAATGGTTTTTTAGATGTTTCGCGAACATTAATCGTGCGAGGCGACGCATCTTTAAATAGTAATTTATTTATAGCTGGCGATGTATCTTTAAATGGTAATTTAAGAGCCAATTATCCGGATAGCACGATTCCGCCAAGTGCGATTATCGGAGGTGTATCTACCGGTATTTTTATTAATGATATATCGGCTAGTAAACGCATGTTTGTCGCAGGCAATGTGTCTTTAAATGATAATTTATTTGTTGCGGGTGATGTTTCTTTAAACGGAAGTGTTGCTATTGGTAATGATATCACGATTGGTGGTCGGTTGAATGTTAGAAATTATACAAACCAAAATATTATTAATACAACTACCACAAATTATCAATTGATTGTTAGTGAAGATTTATCATTAAATGGTCGTTTGGTCGTTTCGGGTGATTCTTCTTTCAATGGTAATGTGTATACATCTGGATTTATAACAGCCGCAACACAATCAATTAACGATAATTCCACTCGTGTTGCTACCACGGAGTTCGCACGTAATTTAGTAGATACCAGTTTGAATAATGCTCTCGCAAATTATTTAACTAAATCTATTGTTGATAGTTCACTTGCTTTATATTCCACAAAATCTGCGATTGATACTTCTCTTAATTTGAAAGCGAATCTTGAATCTCCTACCTTTACAGGAACAGTTGGTGGTATTACTAAAAGTATGGTGGGTCTTGGTAATGTAGATAATACCAGTGATGCGAACAAACCTGTTTCCTCCGCAACTCAAACCGCATTAGATTTAAAAGCTAATATTGCGAATCCTACCTTCACAGGAACAGTTGGTGGTATTACTAAAAGTATGGTGGGTCTTGCTAATGTAGATAATACCAGTGATGCGAACAAACCTGTTTCCTCAGCAACTCAAACCGCTTTGGATTTAAAAGCAAATATCGCAAATCCTACCTTTACAGGAACAGTTGGTGGTATTACTAAAAGTATGGTGGGTCTTGCTAATGTAGATAATACCAGTGATGCGAATAAACCTGTTTCCTCCGCAACTCAAACCGCTTTGGATTTAAAAGCAAATATCGCAAATCCTACCTTTACTGGAACAGTTGGTGGTATTACTAAAAGTATGGTGGGTCTTGCTAATGTGGATAATACCAGTGATGCGAATAAACCTGTTTCCTCTGCTACCCAAACCGCATTAGATTTAAAAGCTAATATCGCAAATCCTACCTTTACTGGAACAGTTGGTGGTATTACTAAAAGTATGGTGGGTCTTGCTAATGTGGATAATACCAGTGATGCGAATAAACCTGTTTCCTCCGCAACTCAAACTGCGTTAGACCTGAAGGCGAATCTTGCGAACCCTACGTTTACTGGAACTGCTGTTATTTCTACTGGTAATCTTACTACTTTGAATGTATTGGGTGATAGTTCTTTAAATGGTAATATTGTAATTGGAAAGAATTTAACTGTAATAGGAAATATTGCGGTTCAAAATTATAGTAATCAAAATATTATTAATACTACTACAACAAATTATCAATTAATCGTTAGTGAGGATATATCATTGAACGGTAGATTAGTCGCTTCCGGAGATTCCTCTTTCAATGGTAATGTGTATGTTTCTGGTATTATTACTGCTACTACACAATCTATAAATGATAATTCTACGCGCGTTGCTACCACCGCTTATACCCGCAGTTTACTTGATACTAGTTTAAACAATGCGTTCAGTAATTATCCTACCAAAACAACATTAGATTCATCTTTTAATTCAAAAGCAAATCTCGAGTCTCCTACCTTTACAGGAACGGTTGGCGGTATTACTAAAAGTATGGTGGGTCTTGCTAATGTAGATAACACTAGTGATGCGAATAAACCTGTTTCTAGCGCTACTCAAACCGCATTAGATTTAAAAGCAAATATCGCAAATCCTACTTTCACTGGAACGGTTGGCGGTATTACTAAAAGTATGGTGGGTCTTGGTAATGTGGATAACACCAGTGATGCGAATAAACCTGTTTCTAGCGCTACTCAATCCGCATTAGATTTAAAAGCAAATCTCGAGTCTCCTACCTTTACAGGAACAGTTGGTGGTATCACTAAAAGTATGGTGGGTCTTGCTAATGTAGATAATACCAGTGATGCGAACAAACCTGTTTCCTCTGCTACTCAAACTGCGTTGGACTTAAAGGCTAATCTTGCGTCTCCTACTTTCACTGGAATTGCGGTCATTCCAACTGGTAATATTAGTACTTTGAATGTATTTGGCGATGCTTCTTTAAATGGTAATTTAATTTTGAATGGTACTTTCAGAAGTGTAAAAGATATTAGTGTAAATAGTTTAAGTATTGGTCGTGGCGGTGGAAGTATCTCTACAAATACTGCTATCGGTTATCAAACATTAAATAGAAATACAACCGGGACTTCTATTACCGCTATAGGTTATCAAGCATTGTACACAAATTCCACAAATAGTGAAAATACTGCGGTAGGGTATCAAGCTTTATATAATAATACACAGAGTAAAGCAGTAGCTATAGGGTATCAAGCGTTATATACTAATACAACCGGAGGTGATATTACTGCGGTTGGTTATAGAGCATTATACTCAAACACAACACAACATAGTAGTGCCGCATTCGGTTATCAAGCACTAATATTTTCTACAGCAGACAATAATACTGCTATCGGAAGTCATACACTTGAAGCCAATACTACAGGATCAAACAATACCGCACTAGGCTATAATGCTGGATCAAGTGGAATCGCAAATACAATTGGTTCAAATAACACATATATAGGGTCTCAAACACAAGCGAACGCAAATAATTATAATGAGTCAACCGCAATAGGATATAAAGCAACAATAACAGGTAGCAATCAAGTAGTATTAGGAAGAGCCAGCGAAAAAGTCTTCATACCCGGTGATGCTTCGTTAAATGGTAATATAGTCATTGGTAGAAATTTAACCGTATTAGGTAATTTGGCTGTTCAAAATTATACCAATCAAAATATTATTAATACCACAACAACAAATTATCAATTAATTGTTAGTGAAGACATATCTTTAAACGGTCGGTTAGTAGCATCAGGCGATTCTTCATTTAATGGAAATGTATATGTTTCTGGTTTTGTAACTGCGGCTACACCATCTACAATTGATAATTCTACACGTGTTGCTACAACTGCTTATGTCCGCACATTAGTAGATACTAGTTTAAATAATGCTCTTGCGAATTATTCTACGAAAGCGGTCATTGATACTTCATTGGGATTGTATTATACTAAAACATCAATAGATGCTAGTGTAAATACGAATTATTATAACAAGTCAACGATTGATGCTAGTGTAAATAATCTTATAAGTAATATTAATTTGACTAATTATTATACTAAATCAACAATTGATGCTAGTGTAAATACCAATTACTACAACAAATCAACAATTGATGCTAGTGTAAATACCAATTACTACAACAAATCAACAATTGATGCTAGCGTGAATACCAATTACTACAACAAATCAACGATTGATGCTAGCGTGAATAGTGTTCTAACAAACAATTATTCTACGAAAGC